>Ga0209425_10003004_pt1 | contig 18268 bp, 20 predicted proteins | sample COG_05_FD_184749 | JGI IMG/M metagenome (GOLD analysis project Ga0209425, IMG submission 184749) | Pelagic Microbial community sample from North Sea - COGITO 998_met_05 (SPAdes) (version 2) | ecosystem: Environmental > Aquatic > Marine > Neritic zone/Coastal water | place: Helgoland, sampling...
ATGACCTTTCATTGGAATTTTACCTGTTAGTTCACATTTTTTAGACATAATATTTAGTGACTATATAAGATGTGACAATGATCCCGTCAAGCTTATTAGGGTTAATTATTGTACTTCTTTCCTATTATTTCTTTAAAATTCTTAACACCATCATTTATTAATATTTCTTTGAGCTCTTTTTTTATCTTTCCAACAATACCTGGTCCCTGAAAAACCATACCAGTATATAATTGAACAAAACTAGCACCAGCTAAAAATTTTTTGTATGCACTTTCTCCTGAATCTACTCCACCTACACCTATAATTTGAATTTTGCCTTTTAGCAATTTATGGAATTTACTTATCAATTTATTCGAGATCACCTCTAAAGGTTTTCCAGATAAACCTCCTTTTTGATGTTTTATTATATCTTGTAAATTTTCTCTATTAATTGAAGTCGTATTTGAAACAATTATTGCACTTACATTATGTTTTAAAGCTATTTCACTTATTAGCTCCACTTGCACCTCTGAAATATCTGGTGAAATTTTTACTACTATTGGTATTTTTGAATTTAATTTATCTCTTTCTACTTTGATAGAATTGATTAGTTCATCAAATTTTGTTTCATCGTGAAAATTTCTTAAATTCTCAGTGTTTGGTGAAGAAATATTAATGGTAATATAGTCCGCAATGTCATGAAAAGTTTTAAGGCCAACCAAATAATCATTTAAACGATTATTGCTATCTTTATTTGGTCCAATATTAATGCCTAATAAACCTGTGCTTTGATTAGACCTAATTCTAGAACTAATATTTTCTGCACCCAAATTGTTAAATCCTAACCTATTTATAAGTGCTTGATCTTTAATTAAACGGAATACTCTGGGTTTTGGATTTCCATACTGTTCAAAGGGCGTAACAGTTCCTACTTCGACAAAGCCAAATCCAAGTTTAAACAGAGAGTTGTAAACTTCTGCATTTTTATCAAAACCAGCTGCAATACCGATTGGATTGTCTATTTTTTTTCCAAATAAGTTAGATTGAAACATTGGATTATCTTTATTTTCATCAAATAAATTTGGTGTTAAGTTTAATTTTAAAGATTTAATTGCTAAATCGTGGGCTAATTCAGGATCAAATTTAAAAATCAAAGATCTGAATTTTGAAAACATTATTTAATTTTTTCGCTTATTAATTTTTTAGTTTCATCAACTCCAAAAAAACTTATGAAGAAACCCATTCTTGGACCGTTCTCATCTCCAAAAACTACCTCATAAATCAATTTAAACCAATCTCTTAAATTTTCAGAATATCCATTTTCTTTACCTGTTGAGTAAATTAAAGTTTGAATATCTTCGGGTGACATTTTATCATTGCATTTATCAAGAGTTTTTACCAAAGCTTCTAGTGCTATTTTCTCTTTTTCGCTTGGTTCTTTATATTTTTTCTTTAATCTAATTACATCATTAAAATATTTTATTGCATAGCCAACTAAATTATCAAAAATTGGGTTATCTTTTTCTGAAATATTTTTTTTATATTTTTTTACAAACTTCCAAAGTAGTCCTTTGCTATCTGCGTTACTTGCTTCTACTAAATTCAAAAGCATTGAAAAGCTCATAATTATTTCTTCTTTAGGAATATTTCCATTATGAACATGCCAAGTTGGATTCATTAAAAGTTGTAGATTATTTTGAGTCTTAGATTTTTCCATAAAATCCAAATATTCATCTATGGTTTTTGGTACAATTTCTTTATATAATTTTTTTGCTCTTTTAGGGTTTTGATACATGTATAATGATAAGCTCTCTGGAGGTGCATACTCTAACCATTGATCAATAGTAATTCCGTTACCTTTTGATTTAGAAATTTTTTCTCCTTTTTCATCTAAAAAAAGCTCATAAGCAAAACCTGATGGGTTTGTTTTTCCAATCAACTTTATTATTCTCGAAGATAAAATTGCACTTTCAATCAAATCTTTTCCGTACATTTCAAAGTCAATATCAAGTGCATACCATCTCATAGCCCAGTCAACTTTCCATTGAAGCTTACATTCTCCATTTAAGATACTAACTTCAAGTTTTTCTCCATCATTGTCAAAAATAATTTTAGATTTTTCTTTTAAAATTTCTAAAACTGGAATTTCCAAAACTCTACCACTCTTTGGACATATGGGTAAAAATGGACTGTAGGTTTTCTGACGCTCGTTACCAAGTGTCGGAATAATTATATCCATTATTCCCTGGTAATTTTCTAAAATAATTTGCAAAGTGGGGTTAAATATCCCACCTTTATAAAGTTCTGTTGAGCTCTTAAAGTTGTATTTAAAATTAAATTTATTTAAAAAATCTTTTAACATTTCGTTGTTATGTTCTCCAAAACTATTAAATTTTTTAAATGGATCTGGCACTTGAGTTAATGGTTTGTGTAAATTATTATTTAACAATTCTTGGTTGGGAACATTTTCTGGGATTTTTCTTAATCCATCCATATCATCTGAAAATGTAATAATTTCTGTTGGTAAATCTGTAAGTTGTTTTAAAGCATTTACCATCATCGAAGTTCTTGCAACTTCACCAAAGGTTCCTATATGTGGTAATCCGCTAGGGCCATAACCAGTCTGTAAAACAATTTTACCTTTTTTTTCAATAAAAGATTTTCTTTCACGCAGCAATTTTTTAGCCTCAACAAAGGGCCATGCGCTAGTTTTATCTAAATTATCTTTTTCAATCACTTTTATAATAACAAATATCTAATATACGGTGCTTTTATTAATTCTTATAGAGTTGAAATTTATTTACCATAAAATAATGTTCTTTCAAAATGTCAAATTATAAAACTGTTTTTTTTACCTTGGGTATTCTCCAAATAATTCTTGGAATATCGATGGTGATTCCAATTTTAACTCAAATTATATACTCAGAATTAGATTCTTCATTTATAGGTGCTTCTATAATTTCAATAGTATTTGGATTTTTGTTTCTTTTATCAAATTTAAATCATGATAAAAAACTCAATCTACAAAAAGCATTTTTGCTCACAGCACTTTCATGGTTAAGTATTGCAATATTTGGTTCTTTACCTTTTATTTTTTCAAATCTCGAACTATCAATCACGGATTCATTCTTTGAAAGCATGTCAGGAATTACAACGACAGGATCAACTATAATTTCAAATTTAGAAGTAGCACCAAGATCAATTCTTGTATGGCGTGCAATGCTTCAGTGGCTTGGAGGTATAGGAATAATAGTAATGGCAATTACTTTAATGCCAATAATGAATGTTGGGGGGATGCAGTTATTTAAAATTTCTAGCAATGACTCATCTGAAAAATTATTACCAAAATCTAAAGAAGTCGCACTAAGATTAATTTATGTTTATTTGTCATTGACATTATTTTGTGCATTAACTTACAAAATTTTTGGTATGAATTTTTTTGATAGCATAACACACTCTATGACCACAATTGCTACAGGAGGTTTTTCAAACTATAATAAGTCAATAGGATATTTTGATAGTTTACCAATTGAAATATCGTCTATGATTTTTATTATATTGGGAAGTTTGCCTTTTATAGCATACATAAAATTTCTTAATGGTAATAAAAAAATATTTACTTCAGATATCCAAATTAAATCATTTATAAAAATAATTATATTTTCAATTATTTTGTTATTTATTTATTCAGTTTTTCATAATAAAGGTTTTTCAGAAGTTAATATAAGAGCTATTTTTTTTAATGTTATATCTATTCTAACAGGAACTGGATATGTCACAGGTGAGTTTGATGGATGGGGAAATTTTCCATTAATTTTCTTTTTAGTTTTAATGTTTATTGGTGGATGTGCAGGCTCAACAACTTGTGGAATTAAAATTTTTAGAATTCAAATTTTATATCTTTTTATTGTTAATCAATTAAAAAAAATTATTTATCCAAAGGGAATATTTATAATCAAATATGATAAAAATAGTGTAGATAATAAATTTATGGCTTCTATCATTTCTTTTATTTTTCTTTACTTGGTGATATTTTTTTTTATAACTGCATTTTTATCTTTAAGTGGTCTTGATTTTGTTACTTCAATTTCAGGTGCTGCGACTTCAATTTCAAATGTTGGTCCTGGGTTAGGCTCTATAATTGGTCCTAATGGTAATTTTTCTGGTTTACCAGAGGTATCTAAATGGATCTTATCTTTAGGAATGATATTAGGTAGATTAGAATTATTTGCTATACTGGTTCTGTTTCTACCATCTTTTTGGAGAAATTAATTATGATTGAAGTAAAAAAACAATCACTTTCAGAAACTTTTTCAATCTACTTTGATATAAGAATGCTTAGAATTTTATTGCTAGGTGCTATATCTGGTTTTCCATGGGTTTTAATAGGAAGCAGCTTAAGCCTATGGTTAAAAGAAGAAGGATTAAGTAGATCAACTATTGGTTGGGCAGGTTTAATATTTGCTGTTTATGCTTTTAATTATTTGTGGGCACCTCTTGTTGATAGACTTCAAATACCCTACTTAACTAAAAAACTTGGTCATAGGAGAGGTTGGATAGTTTTGATGCAAATTATAGTTTTAGTTTGTTTAATTATTTGGAGCTTAATAAATCCTTCAGAAAATTTGGCCTTATTAATTACAATTGGTTTAATTATAGCTATAGCTTCTGCCACACAAGATATTACTGTTGATGCACTCAGAATTGAGCAAATTGGAGAAGACGAGAGTAAATCGATGGCTGCGGGTGCTGCCATGGCTGTTGTTGGTTGGTGGAGTGGATATAAATTAGGCGGTGTAATAGCCTTGTTTACAGCTCAATATTTTGAAAATTTTGGCATAGTAAATTATTGGCAATCAACTTTCTTGATCTTAGGAATTGTAGTCATTTTAATGAACATAGGTTTAATGTTTGTTCATGAACCAATTTTGACTGAAAGAAAGATAAAACAAAGAGAAACTGATCAACTGATACAAAATAAACTTGGTTCACAAAACATTTTAACTAAACTAATTGCTTGGATAAGTGGAACTTTAGGAGGACCGGTAATAAGTTTTTTCAAAAAAAATGGTTTTTCTATTGCTATTGGTATACTGGGTTTTGTGTTTTTATTCAAAATAGGTGAGGCATTTCTAGGGCGCATGTCTATAGTTTTTTATAAAGAAATGGGATTCTCTAAAGGTGATATTGCTATTTACTCTAAAGCTTTAGGATGGATAACTACTGTTATCTTTACCTTACTTGGTGGACTTTTTGTAATTAGATCTGGAGTTTTAAAAGCAATGTTTTTAGCTGGAATACTAATGGCTTCAACTAATTTGTTATTTACGGCATTAGCATGGAGTGAAAAATCAGAATTACTATTTGCTATAGCAGTAATATTTGATGATATTGCAGCAGCTTTTGCAACTGTCGCATTTGTAGCTTTTATTTCATTGCTAGTAGACAGAACATATACTGCAACTCAATATGCTTTACTTGCTTCTATAGGAACAGCTGGAAGAACCACACTTGCATCCTCATCTGGAGCTTTAGTTGATTGGTTAAATGGTGATTGGGGTATATTCTTTATTTTAACTGCAATTATGGTAATTCCTTCTTTAATTTGTTTATGGTTTATCAAAGATAAATTAAAACTCCGTGAAAAATAATTTTTTTTTTAAAAATAAATTTAAAAGTATTTATAATAAACCTTCTAAAGATTCTGAAGTAACGTCCCAAATTTTATATGGTGAAAAATTTACAATTTTATCTCAAAAAAAAAATTGGTTAAGAATAAAAACTAAGTTTGATAATTATACTGGTTATATTAAAACTAAGGACTACACAAAAAATCAAGAACATACGCATAAAGTATTTAGCCTAAAGGCTATTGTGATTAACACATCAAATAAAAGAAAAACATATTTACCATTTGGATCAAAAATCTCTATAATTCAAGAAAAACCAAATTATATTGAATTTGAAAAAAATAAATGGATTAAAAAAAAAGATATTAAAAAGATTAAACATATAGAAAAAGATTATTTAAAAATACTGAGATTATTTATAAATACTAAGTATGTGTGGGGTGGTAAAACTTATCAAGGAATAGATTGCTCGGCTATATTACAGTTAATTTTTTATTATAATAATAAATTTTATCCAAGAGATACCAAAGACCAAATAAAATATTCAAAGGGAATTAAAAGAAAAATATTTAAAAAAGGTGACATTATATTTTGGAAAGGTCATGTTGCTATTTGTATTAATTCTAAAAAATTAATCCATGCATATGGACCAAAAAAAAAAGTTTTAGTTATGCCTATAAAAGTTACAATAGACAAAATTGAGAAGACTGCAAAACTTGTTGTAAAAAAAGTGTCTTCTATAAAATACTAAACTCTACCAAAGTCTGGTTTGTCTATATCTTGCTTTAATTTAACAATTTTTGTTCTTACTTTTTTAGTTTGAACTAATTTTTTTAAAATTGACCTGTTATTTTTTGAGTGAATATCATTTTTGAATGAATTTAAATTTTTAATAAATAAATCAATAGCTACTCTCATATTTTGTGAATTATTAAAAAAAATATCTCTCCACATTATTTCATTAGACGCAGCTATTCTTGAAAAATCTCTCAAACCACCCGCACTAAATTTAATTAAATCAAAATTTTGTTTTTTTTCAAAATCTTGAGCAGATTTTACTAAATTATAAGCTATTAAATGTGGCAAATGACTTGTAATAGAAAAAATTTTATCATGTTTTACTGCTGTCATAGATACAACTTTTGAACCAATTTTTTTCCAAAATTTATTTAAAAAAATAAAATGCTTTTTGTTAGTTTTTTTTTCTTTTATTAAAACACACCATTTATTTTTAAATAAGTCCTGTTTTCCATGCTCAGGTCCACTAACTTCTGATCCAGTAATTGGATGGCTTGAAGTCCAAAAAATTCCTTTTTTTAAAAATTTTTTAATTATTTTTGATGTCTCTAATTTTGAAGAACCAACATCTGTAATTATATTTTTTGGTGATAAAAATTTATTCATTTTAAGAATTAAATTTTTATATTCACTCATTGGTGTACATAAAATAATTAAATCTGATTTAACTACACCATCCTGCAATTTATTAACAATTGTTCCCGGCAGTTTTAATTTTTTTATTTTAGAAATATTAGATTTAGATTTTTCATAAATATAAATTTTTTTTGCTATTTTCTTTTTTTTTATTCTTCTTAATAAAGAAGATCCCAATAAACCACAACCTATAATAAAAATATTTTTCATAATTAATTAAATATACTTTTAATTGCTTTTATAAATTTTGCATTCTCTTTATTGGATCCAATTGTAAGTCTTAATTTATTTTTGATATTATATCCATCTTCTGTAGTCCTTAAGATAATCTTTTTTGTTTGTAGCATTTTAAAAACATAATTTGCAGAAAACTTACATTTATCAAAATTTAAAAGCAAAAAATTTGTTGTAACTTCATTTGAAAAAATATTAAAATTTTCTAAAAATTTTTTAATCTTGTTACCAGAAATTAAGTTGTGAATTATTGATTTATTAATAAAATTTTTATCTCTCAAGGCTTCCACTGCTGCAATTTGAGCTAACTGATTTACATTAAATGGTGGTTTGATTGTATTCATTGCGTTAATAATTTTTCTTGGAGCATAACTCCAACCAATTCTTAAAGAAGCTAGTCCATAAATTTTAGAGAACGTTCTTATAATAACTACATTATCTTTATTTTTAAACAAATCTAAACTTGATTTATAGTCTTTATTTTTCATGTACTCAAAATAAGCATCATCTAATACCAATAAAATATTTTTTCTTAATTTTTTTCTTAATTTTACTAACTCTAACTCAGTTAAATAAGTTCCGGTTGGGTTATTTGGGTTAGCTATAAAAACTATCTTGGTTTTACTTGTGACTCTTTTAATTATCTCTGATACCGAAACCTTAAAATTTTTTTCTTTTGAAAAAATAACTTTTGCACCAACAATTTGGGCATAAATTCTATACATTAAAAAACTATATTTTGGAACAATCACTTCATCAGATGGTTTTAGATATAATTGACATATCATCTGAATGATTTCATCAGATCCTGCCCCACAAATTATCTTACTATAATCACAGTTAAATGTTTTTGAAATTTCTTTTCTTAAGATTATTGCTTTGCTATCTGGATATTTAGACAAAACTAAACTTTTACTATTTATAACTTTTTTTACTTTTGGACTAACACCTAAAGCAGACTCATTAGCTGATAATTTAATAGCATTTTTAATTTTGCTAATATTTGATTTACCGGGTTTATAGGCATCTATTCTAAATCTTTTAAACTTTGGAACTGTCATTTTATTAATCTTATAAATAAAATATTAAACTTTCATACAGAATAAGTCATTTTTTTAAAAAAATTGACATAAGAAATACTATCTAGTACAAAAAATATGCGCTGATTTAACTGAATTGCGAGCGCTTAAAAAAACAGCTAAATAAGTTTTTTTTCTCACAGTTCAAATTTAGGCTATTATTTATGAATAAAAATTTGAATACTAAAAAAATATTAATTGAAAAACCTTTAAAGCTTGATTGTGGTCAAACTATCAATAATTTTCCATTGGCTTATGAAACCTATGGAAACCTAAACGACAAAAAGGATAATGCTATTTTAGTTTTTCACGCTTTGACCGGGGATCAATTCGTTTCAGGAAAAAACCCACTTACAAATAAAGATGGTTGGTGGTCTTATGCTGTGGGACCAGGCAAAGCTATAGACACTGAAAAATATTTTGTAATTTGTGCAAATGTGATTGGTGGATGTATGGGGTCTTTTGGTCCAAGCAACTTAAACCCAGACACAAATAAAATTTATGGAACTAATTTTCCTGTCATTACAATTAATGACATGGTTAATGCCCAATATAATCTTTTAAATTTTTTTAAAATTGAAAAATTATTTGCTGTCATGGGAGGTTCAATGGGTGGAATGCAAGTCTTACAATTTGTGAGCAACTTTCCTAATAAGGCTAAAGTTGCAATTCCTATTGCTTGTACTTCCAATCATTCAGCACAAAATATTGCTCTAAATGAACTTGGACGACAATCAATTATGGCTGATGTGAATTGGTTAAATGGAGATTATTCAAATCAAAATAAAAATCCAAACAAGGGATTATCTGTTGCAAGAATGGCAGCTCATATAACTTATTTATCTAAAAATGGACTCCAGGAAAAATTTGGAAGAAAATTACAAGAAAGAGATGATTTGAAATTTAGTTTTGATGCTGATTTTCAAATAGAAAGTTATTTAAGACACCAAGGCTCTGTTTTTGTAGATAGGTTTGATGCTAATAGCTATTTATATATTACTAGAGCGATGGACTACTTTGATTTAATTAAAGAGCATGGTGGAAATTTATCAAAAGCATTTGCAAAAACTAAAACCAAATTTCTTGTCATTTCATTCACTTCAGATTGGCTTTATCCAACCACTGAAAATAAAGAAATCGTTATTGCTTTAAATGCCATAGGCGCAGATGTTGGTTTTGTTGAGATTGAGTCTGACAAAGGACATGATTCATTTCTTTTAAATGTTCCTGAGTTTTTGAATACTCTAAAAGATTATATTAATAATTCCTATTTAAAAAATTAATTATGAAACAAGAATTTAAAATAATTTCAAATTTTATTGAAAAAAATACTAGAGTTTTAGACGTTGGTTGTGGTGACGGAACATTAATGCAACATTTAAAACAGAACAAAGAGATAGATATAAGAGGAATTGAAATTTCTAAAAATAATATCCAAAAATGTTTTGCTAAAGGTCTTACTGTTATTGAGGGTGATGCAGAAAAAGATTTAATACAATTTCCAGATGCTTCTTTTGATTGTGTAATCCTTAGTCAAACACTTCAAGCCTTTTTAAATCCCGAGACAGTTATCAAAGAGTTATTAAGAGTAGGAAAAAAAGCTATAGTTACTGTACCAAATTTTGGATTTTGGAAAGTAAGACTTCACCTATTAACAAAAGGAACAATGCCAATTACAAAAAATCTGCCAGATGAATGGTATAATACTCCTAATTTGCACATGTGTACGATCAAAGACTTTTATAAATTCTGTCATGAAAGAGATATTAAGTTAAATAAAGCATTGGCACTTCACAATGAAAAAACCTCTTCTATTAATGAGTTAAACCTTAATATAAAAAATCTATCCGCTGAGTTAGGAATTTTCTTAATTGGGAAATAAATGAAAATTCAAATAATACCTTGTCTACAAGATAACTACTCTTATTTAATAATTGATGAAGAAAACAATATTGCTTGTGTGGTTGACCCTAGCGAAGCTGATCCTATTATTGAATATCTAGAAAATACACAAATTGAATTAAAATTTATATTAAATACACATCATCACTATGATCATGTGGGGGGTAATCAAAAATTAAAAGAAAAATATGGAGCAAGCATTATTGGATATCAAGGGGATAAAGAAAGAATTCCTGGAATAGACATACTGGTAAATGATCAAGAAATCTGGACACATAAAAACTTTGATGCAAAAATAATTCATGTTCCAGGACATACACTTGGCCATATTTGTTTTTATTTTCCTAAAGATGAATTAGTTTTTACTGGGGATACTCTTTTTTCTCTAGGTTGTGGTAGAATATTTGAAGGAACACACAATCAGATGTTTGATTCATTAAAGAAATTAAAACAGTTACCAAAAAATACAAAAGTTTTTTGTGGTCATGAATATACGCTACAAAATTCAAAATTTTGTACAGTTCATGATAAAAATAATGAAAATCTCAAAAACAAGATAAATGATATAAAAATAAAATTAAAATCTAACCTATCTACTATTCCATCTACTATTAAAGATGAATTAGAGTGTAATATTTTTCTTAGGTCACCCAATATAAAAACTTTTTCAAAATTGAGGGATTTAAAGGACAATTTTTAGCTTATTCGGACTTGACTATAATTGGCTCCAGACTATATTGCTGATTATAAAAAATAGATTAAACAATGTCATACGCAATCATACAAACAGGTGGAAAACAGTACAAAGTAAAGGCTGGTGAAATCCTTAAAATTGAAAGATTAGAAGGTTCTAAGCTTGAAAATAAGATAGAATTTAAAGAAATTTTAGCCTACGGAGATGATAAAAATATTGAAGTTGGATCACCAACAGTTGTGGGTTCAAAAGTTGAAGCAGACCTTGTTGAAAATGGAAAAAACAGAACAATATTAATTTTCAAAAAAAGAAGACGACAAAATTCTAGAAGAAAAAATGGTCACAGGCAGCAATATTCATTAGTAAGAATTAATAAAATTTTTTCTAAAGATGGTAAGGTTCTTTCAGAAGCAGAGAAAATGATTAAGCCAACTAAAAAAACCGAAAAAGTAAAAGTTGTGTCAGAAACTAAAATTGAAACAAAAAAAAAAAAAAAAAACTAAAGTAGCTACAAAAAGAGTAGAAACTAAAGTAGTAAATAAATAAATTAGATAAATTATGGCAACAAAAAAAGCAGGTGGATCATCAAGAAACGGACGAGATAGTGCTGGTCGTAGACTTGGCGTTAAGAAGTATGGTGGTGAAGTGGTAATTCCTGGAAATATAATTGTTAGACAACGAGGCACAAAAATTTTTCCTGGTGAAAATGTAGGAATGGGTAAAGATCATTCAATTTTTTCTATAATTGAAGGAAAAGTAGTATTTAAAAAAGGTAAATCTGACAGAACTTTCGTTTCAGTAAAACCCAATTAGTAGTACAACTTAAAAATTAAGAGTTGTATTATGAAGTTTCTTGATCAAGTTAAAATTTATGTAAAAGCTGGCAATGGAGGGCATGGATCCCCTAGCTTCCGTAGAGAAAAATTTATTGAGTATGGTGGTCCTGATGGTGGTGACGGTGGTAGAGGAGGATCTATAATCTTAAGATCAGAAAGAAATTTAAATACACTTATTGACTATAGATTTCAACAACATCACAAAGGTGAACGAGGAGAGAATGGCTCTGGTCAAAATCGTACAGGTCGTGGAGGAGATGATTTATTTTTAAAGGTTCCGATTGGCACACAAGTTTTTGAAGAAGATAACAAAACTTTAATTTTTGATTTTAAAAAAAAAGGTGAAGAATTTGTTGTTGCTAAAGGTGGTAAAGGTGGTCTTGGAAATACCAGATTTAAAAGCTCTACCAATAGGGCTCCAAAAAAATTTACTAAAGGTGCTATAGGTGAAGACTATGTGATTTGGCTTCAGTTAAAAACTATTGCTGACGTTGGCATAGTTGGATTACCCAACGCAGGTAAATCTAGTTTATTGGCAGCTATTACAAATGCCACACCTAAAATAGCAAATTATAAATTTACAACTTTAAATCCAAACCTAGGTGTCGCAACTTATGATGATAAAGAAATAACTTTGGCAGATATTCCTGGACTAGTTGAAGGTGCACATGAAGGTGTAGGTCTCGGTATTCAATTCTTAAAACACATAGAAAGATGTAAAACATTGATGCATTTAATAGATATTACTGAAGAAAATATTGAAAATACTTATCAGCAAGTTAAAAAAGAGCTGGGTAATTATAGTAAAGAGATTCTTAAGAAAAAAGAAATAATTGTGTTAAATAAGATAGATTTATTAGATGAAGAAGAAATAAAGACAATCGTGAAGAATTTTTCTAAAGATAAAGACTCTGAAGTGGTAATTCTTTCAACTCTAGACAAAAACTCTATATCAAAAATTAAAGCTAAATTACTCTCATATGTATCTTAAGGACTCCAAAATAATTGTAATCAAAATTGGTTCTTCTTTATTAATAGATGAAAATAAAAAAATTAGAAAAACTTGGCTTTCTGAATTTGCTAAAGATATTAGTGAATTAATTAAAGAAAAGAAAAAAATTATCATTGTAAGTTCAGGTGCTATCGCTATGGGCTGTAAAAAACTTAATTTAAGTAAAAAAAATCTCAAAATTGATAAAAGTCAAGCAGTAGCATCAATTGGACAAATTGAGCTTATGAATCTATTTTCAGAAATATTTGGAGGAAAAAAAATTAATATATCTCAAATATTACTTACACTAGAAGATACTGAACAAAGAAGAAGAGCACTAAATGCAAAAAGAACTTTTGATAATTTATTTCAATTAGGCTTTGTACCTGTTGTTAATGAAAACGACACTATAGCAACCACAGAAATTAAATATGGTGATAACGACAGACTAGCTTCTAGAGTTGCACAGATATCAGGGGCCGATTCATTAATACTTCTTTCTGATGTAAATGGCTTTTACACACAAAATCCAAAAATTTATAAAAATGCCAAACTATTAAAAGAAATAAAGAATATTGATAAAGACATAGAAAAAATTGCAACTAAAAGCATTAGCGAACATGGAACGGGCGGAATGAAAACTAAAATAGATGCAGCAAAAATCTGTCAATTGTCGGGATGCAAAATGGCAATAGCTAATGGCTTAATAATGAGGCCCATTAAAAAGATACTTAAAGATAATAACTGTACCTGGTTCTTACCAAAAATATCAAAATTAGATGCTAGAAAAAAATGGATTATCAGTTCTGTCTCTCCTAAAGGAGAAGTTGTTATTGATGATGGGGCTACACAAGCACTCTCTAATGGCAAAAGTTTATTAGCAGCTGGAATTACAAAAGTATCTGGTAAATTTAAAAAAGGTGATCATATAAAAGTTTTAAATAAAAAAAACTTTGAATGTGCTAGAGGCTTGAGTTCATTCTCATCTGATGAAATATTAAGAATTATGGGATACCATTCTAAAGAAATTGAAAAAATATTAGGATATGTTTCAAAATCTGAAGTTATACATAAAGATGATATGGTAGAGATATAAAATGAGTAAATATATGAATTTGATAGGGCAAAATGCTAGGAAAGCATCGCTTGAAAAAATTAACACTAAGGTAAAAAATAAAATTCTAAAAAGATACGCTTCATTATTAGATAAAGAGAGAAATTCCATAATCACTGAAAATACAAAAGATATAAAATTTGCTTTAAAAAAAGGATTAAAAAATAACTTAATTGATAGGCTATCAATTAATCATGAGAAATTAGATAATATAAAAAATTCAATAAATAAAATTATTAAATTAAAAGATCCTGTTGATAATACTCTTGATAAATGGAGTAGACCTAATGGATTAAAGATTAAAAGGGTGTCCATACCTATAGGAGTTATTGGTGTTATATATGAAAGTAGACCCAATGTTACTTCAGATGTTGCTAGTTTATGTTTTAAATCTGGAAACACTGTGATTTTAAAAGGAGGCTCAGAAGCAATAAATACTAATAAAATTTTAGCTAGATTATTTCGAAAAGCTCTCAAAGAAAACAGGGTTAATGAAAACTATATTCAGTTTATAGATTCTAAAAATAGAAAAATGGTAGATTATATGCTTTCAAAAATGAAAAGCTATGTTGATGTAATCATACCTCGTGGTGGAAAAAATTTAGTACAAAGAGTTCGAGAATTTTCAACTGTACCCATCATTGGACATTTAGAGGGGCTATGTCATACCTTTGTTGATAAAGATGCAGATCTAAAGATGGCTACAAAAATCATCTATAATGCTAAATTAAGAAACACCAGCATTTGTGGTGCAACCGAAACTATTTTACTTCATAAACAAATTGTTAAAAAATTTTGTAATCCTATTTTAAAAAAACTTGAAGATAATGGCTGTAAAATATATGGAGATCGTTTTATAAATAAATATTATAAAGGTAAAATTTCTACTGCAAAAGAAAAGGACTGGTCTACAGAATACCTGGCACCTAAAGTTTCAATAAAGACCGTAGAAAATTGTGAAGAAGCAATTAAACATATTAATAAATATGGCACCATGCACACAGACTCTATTATTACTAAAAATAAAAAAACTGCTAATAAATTTATAAAAAATGTGAAAAGCTCAATAGCCATGCATAATACATCAACTCAGTTTGCTGATGGTGGAGAGTTTGGATTTGGTGGAGAGGTTGGCATTTCAACTAATACTCTTCCTCCTAGAGGACCTGTGGGTTTAGGTCAGCTTATTTCCTACAAATATGAAATTGTTAGCAATGGTCAAACTAGAAAATAAATTGAAACTTGAAAAAATAAAAATTGGTATTTTGGGAGGTTCATTTGATCCTGCTCATAAGGGGCATTTGGAAATATCGAAGCAAGCTAAAAAAAGATTTAGACTGAAAAATATTGTTTGGGCAATTACAAAACAAAATCCATTTAAAGATGAAAGTAAATCAAATCTTAAAAATAGAATTCAATTTGCAAAAAAAATAATAGGAAAAAATAATTATATTAAAGTAAAATTTTATGAAGAAAAAATAGGCTCCAATAAGACAATTGATTTAATTAAATATTTAACCAAAAAAAAACAAAGTGAAATTTATTTTATTATGGGTGCTGATAATCTCATAAATTTTCATAAATGGTATAAATGGAAATCAATTATAAAAAGATGCAATATCTTGGTATTTGATCGTCAAGGGTATAAGGCTAAGTCACTAAAGTCAGTAACTTTTAATAAAACAAACAACAAAAACTTAACTTTTGTTAATTTTAATAAAGTTAATATTTCATCTTCTCAATTAAGAAAAGTTTGATAAGGTTTATTTAATTAATGCAAAAAAATATAAATCTAAAAAGTATCATATTAGACACCTTAGACTCCAACAAAGCTTTAGACATCATCTCTATCGACCTTAAAAACAAAAGCTCTATGGCAGACTACATGATTATAGCAAGTGGAACCTCTTCGAGACACATTCAGGCTTTATCAGAACAAGTGTTAGAAAAATTAAGAGCTAATGGAATTAAAAATTCTAAAATAGAAGGAAAAGAAAGTTCTGACTGGAAATTAGTTGATGGTATTGATTTAATTGTTCATATATTTAATCCTGAAAAAAGAAAATTTTATGAACTTGAAAAAATGTGGTCTGAACTAATTCCTAAAGAAAAAGTAATGATATGATGTTTATAAAAAAACTAATATTTTTTATTGCTGCATCTCTATTTTTTTCTGGAATAAGTCATTCTGACAATATTGAGATTTATAAAAAAATAGATCTATTTGGTGAAGTCCTTGAAAAAATTAATAAAGAATATGTTGATGAAGTAGATCAATCTAAAAGTATGGATGCTGCAATAAATGGACTATTACAATCTCTTGACCCCTATTCATCTTACATGACTCCTGAAAGTTTTGAGAGTATGCAAACAGAAACAAGTGGTAAATTCGGTGGGCTAGGTATTGAAGTTGGTATGGAGTCTGGAGTTGTAAAGGTAATTTCTCCAATTGATAATACTCCCGCATCAAAAGCTGGGATAAAAGCTGGTGATTATATTGTAAAAATTAATGGTGTTCAGGTACAGGGAAAATCATTAATGGAAGCTGTCGAATTAATGAGGGGACCTGTTGGATCAGGTATTGAAATAACTGTCAGAAGACGAGGTGTAAAAAAATCGTTAATTTTTGATATAACAAGAGAAATTATTCAGGTTCAGTCCGTTAAATCTGAACTTATAGATAACAATATTGGCTATATCAGACTAACTTCCTTTAACGAAAATAGTAGTAATCAAATTAAAAAGAAAATTAGTAAATTAAATAAAAATCAAGATCCAAAAGGATATATTTTGGATTTAAGAAATAATCCTGGTGGTTTACTTTCTCAGGCGATTAAGATTTCAGATTTTTTTTTAGAAAATGGTGAGATTGTATCGACCAAAAGTCGACAAAGCTCAGAAAATAGAAAATGGTTTGCAAAAAAAGGTGATTTAATAAATGGCAAAGCACTAATTGTGCTTATTAATTATGGATCAGCATCGGCATCAGAAATAGTAGCTGGTGCATTAAAAGATCATAAAAGAGCTATTATAATTGGAGAAAATAGCTATGGAAAAGGCTCTGTTCAATCAATAATCCCTCTAAAAAATAAAGGGGCTATCAGATTAACAATCGCAAAATATTATCTTCCTTCGGGCGAATCTATTTCTGAAGTAGGTGTAACACCAGACATAGAAATAATAGAGGATTTAAATGATTTTAAATTTAATTCTGAGACAGATAATCAATTAAAGTTTGCTTTAAAACTACTTAACGGATAAATGACAAACAAAAATATAGATTTACCTCTTAGAAGTGGGGTTGGAATTGTTGTGTTAAATGAAAACAATAAAGTTTTTGTTGCAAAAAGAATAGATAATCAAAAAGAATTTTGGCAAATGCCTCAGGGTGGTGTTGACGAGGGTGAAGATTATTTAACAGCTGCTTATCGAGAATTAGAGGAAGAAACTAGCATCAAGAATGTCAAACTAATTCAAGAATTAGATGGATTAATCTCTTACGAATTACCTAAAAATTTATTGGGAATTATTTGGAAAGGTAGATACAGAGGTCAAAAACAAAAATGGTTTGTTGTCAGATTTTTAGGGTTAGACAGTGAAATTAATATTAATACAAAAAATCCAGAGTTTTCTGCATGGAAATGGATTGATCTTGAAAATATAACCGACCTAGTTGTAGACTTTAAGCTGCATGTGTACAAAGATGTTAAAAAAAAAGTAAAAGAAATTCTTAATTAAGGGTTTTTAACACATCTATTTTTTGATCAACTAAGTATTTATTTTGATCTGTAATGTCACTATTTTTTGAATTTTCTTCTGCTTGAGTAAGTAGTTCACTAATTTTAGCTTTATCAATATCTTTGATATTAAAAATAGAACTTGTTAGAACTGATAAATTATTATTTTTAAATTCAACAATCCCATCCTCAACATAGTAATTATCCTCTCCTGATTTAGAAAAGATTTTAATAATCCCTGGCTTTAGGAATGAAATAATTGAGATATGGTCCTTTAAAATCCCCATTTCTCCCTCAAAAGCAGGCACAACAACTTCTGTTACATCTCCTTTTGAAAGAAAAGATTTTTCTGGGTTTACAATTTCTATTTTAAATTCTTCACTCATTATGCAGCAGCATCTTTCGCCATTTTTTCTGCTTTTTCTACAGCTTCTTCAATTGTACCAACCATATAAAATGCAGCTTCTGGTAAATGATCATACTCACCATTACATATGGCAGCAAAACCCTTAATTGTAGATTCTAAATCTACTAATTTCCCTGGAGAACCAGTAAAGACTTCGGCAACAAAGAAAGGTTGTGATAAAAATCTTTGTATTTTACGCGCTCTAGCTACTGTTAATTTATCTTCTTCAGAT
>Ga0209425_10003008_pt1 | contig 18246 bp, 9 predicted proteins | sample COG_05_FD_184749 | JGI IMG/M metagenome (GOLD analysis project Ga0209425, IMG submission 184749) | Pelagic Microbial community sample from North Sea - COGITO 998_met_05 (SPAdes) (version 2) | ecosystem: Environmental > Aquatic > Marine > Neritic zone/Coastal water | place: Helgoland, sampling...
AACTCCTTGGGAACTCCGGGGCTACCACATACGCCGCCTTATCCAGGGACGCGCGCCTCGTCTCCCGGACCTCGCGCTCCACGTCATCGAGCCTCTGCACGAACGACGTGCCGGTGACCGTGCCGGTCGCGGCTGCCGCATCCGCGATGTGTTTCCTGAGCCGCGTCACCTCCGCGTCGATGGATTCCAATCGATCGGCGAAACCGCCGCTGGGCGGCGCGATGCCGACACCCCCCGAGGACACGATCGCCGCCGCCACCGACACCGACGCGGACGGGAGTAACGTCCGGGTCGGTTCCATCGAACCCGCGCTCATCTCAGCGAACCCGCGCGCGGCTTTGGTCGGGGAGAGACCGCCGGATACGCCGTGCGCGGCTCCCGAGGTCGCGTCCATCCGAGCCCGCATCATCTCAACCTTACGCTCCAGCGCCGCGATGCGAACAGCCTCCGCCTCCTCGAAGAGCCTCGCCACCTCGTTCTGAACCCTCATGCCGTACTTCTCGGCGCTCGACGGGGACCCGGGGGCGTCGTCGTCGTCATCCTTGACGGGTACCCGGGTGGACGCGGACTGTCGCGGCGGGTGATGGTGATGCGGCGGTGGCCTCGCGGGCGCCGGGGCGTGAACCGCCTGGGGTTCTCGCTCGGGGCTCGCCGCGCGGGAGTTCGCCCTGCTGTTCGCGCGACTCCGTCGAAGCAGCGCGCCCCTAGTCGCGGCGCGCGAGGCTGCCGCGCCCCTCGCCGCGGCGGACGCCTGCCCGGACTGCAGCTTGGTCGCCGCAGCCTCGAGGACCGACGGGGCGGAGTCCGAGCGTGGGGGCGGGGCCGCGTCGGGTGGCGTGTACGGCGTGCCCCCGAGCTCGCGTACCCTCGCATCCGTCCCTGGGAGCTTGGCGACCAGCTCCACCGCGTCCTTGTCGTCCTTACGCCGCTCCCAGAGCCGATGGGTCTGGAGCGTCAGCCGGACCGTCTTGGCGAACTGATTGAGCTGGTAGAGCTCCTCGTCCTGGTCCTCGTTCTGCCGAGCCAGGTCAGCTTTGCGCAGGGATATGCTCGCCGAGCGGTACACACTCTTCAGCGGCTGCTCGGAGCTCATCGTGGAAGGGCGTCGCGTGAGCGGGACCCCTTCCGCCGGCAGATGAGGATCTCGTGCCGAGGGGAGCGTTTCGGCCCCGCCGAGAAGAAATCCAACAACCCGAGTCCCACCGCGACGGCCTCCTCGCGTCTACAAGCCTTCGAGGTGACCACCGCTCGTGGTCTCCGGCACGTCTACGGGGCTATGGACCTGCTCGCGCGCCTTCTCGCCTCGCGCGTCCGTCCTTTATGGAGCCCCGGGGTCGTGATGTCTTGGGAGGACCGTTGGAGGTGCTGAAAACGACGAGCGAAAATCGCCGCGAAATAAAGTGCACGACCACACACAGCAATCCAGTGACAAAGAAGTGCAAATGGTGATAAACACAAACTGCAGACTGATTGCTTGAACGTAAAAGTTTTTTGTGTCGCGAAGTGGCGGCTGCGTTTTCTCAGCCGTCCACGCGTTCTCTCGTTTTCCCATAAAGCGCCGAATGCAGCCCATAAAGCGCCACCTCTCGCAGCGCGGTTCCACCGTCGCTCGAAGACCAAACAAGTTCGAGGAGACTCAACAGCTCTTAACGAGGACGTAGCAGTCTATCGTTCGCGTGCGCCAAACCCGCGCCGCTCCACACTCGACGCTCACGCGCCCGAGTTCTGCTCGCATCTCCCAAGGCGCTAATCGTCTCGGAGAAAGCAGATAAGAGGCGCCCAATCGTCTCACGCCACCCATTGCTCCACCGGTTCGGACCGTCATGGCCCTCATCCACTCCCTGAGCCGCGGGTTCACCATCCGCGCGGCGGCCACCACCGTCGTCGCCGCTCGCGCGACCCGCGCGCGCGTCGCCCCCGCCGGCATTCGCGCCGTGCGCACCACGCGCTCGAGCCCCTTCGCCCCGGCGGCGGCGGGTCGCGCCGCGAATGTCCGAGCCTCCGGGTTCAGGTTCCGCGCCATCTCCACCGACTCCGCCGCTGTTCCGGTCCTCGAGGACGAGGATGACGCCGAAGAAGTCGAGAACCTCCTCGGCAAGGTGGACAACATGTACAAGGACGTCGCCGTCGACGGCATCTTCGACGAGATGGAGGATGCAGCCAAGAAGGAGGACGAGGAGGAGGACACGGTCGCCGCCGCGGAGGCGCCCAAGGACCCCTTGCACGTCGACAACTTCGCCCTCTCCGACCTCACCAAGGCTGCCCTGAAGAAGCGCGGCATCGAAGCCCTGTTCCCCATCCAGGCGGAGGTCCTGGCGCCCGCGCTCGAGGGCCGCGACGTGGTGGGCCGAGCGAGAACCGGCACGGGCAAGACCCTCGGCTTCTCCCTCCCCATCATCGAGTCCCTCCTCAACAACCAGAAGGAACACAGGAACCCGCGCTGCATCGTGCTCGCGCCCACTCGCGAACTCGCGAACCAGGTGGAACAGGAGATTCAGGCCACCGTGCCCTCCCTCCGCACCCTCTGCGTCTACGGAGGCGTCGCCATCTCCAGCCAGGAGCGCCCGCTCCGCCGCGGCGTGGACATCGTGGTCGGCACCCCCGGCCGCCTCATCGACCTCATCCAGCGCGGGTCCCTCAACCTTCGCGACATCGAGTACTGCGTCCTCGACGAGGCTGACCAGATGCTCGCCGTCGGGTTCGAGGAGGACGTCGAGCGCATCATGGAGGAGGTCCCGGAGCAGAGGCAGACTTTCCTCTTCTCGGCGACGATGCCCCATTGGGTGACCCGCATCACCAAGAAGTATCTCGCCGACCACGTCACCATCGACCTCGTCGGAGACTCAAAGCAGAAAGTCGCGGATACCATCGACGTCATGTCCTGCGCGTGCTCCCACACCAGCAGGACCACCATCCTCGCCGACCTCGTCACCGTCTACGCCAAGGGCGCCAAGACCATCTGCTTCACCCAGACCAAGAGGGAAGCGGATGAGGTCACCGCCGCGCTAGGCCGACGCATGGGCACGGAGGTGCTCCACGGTGATATCGCGCAGGCGCAACGCGAGCGCACCCTCAAGCGCTTCCGCGACAATCGCTTCAGCGTCCTCGTCGCCACCGACGTCGCCGCGCGCGGCCTCGACATCACAGACGTCGACCTCGTCGTGCACTACGAGCTCCCGCACGACACCGAGTCCTTCGTGCACAGGTGCGGCCGCACCGGTCGCGCCAACAAGAAGGGCTCCGCGATCGCCATGTACACCCCCAGGGAGAAGTCCAGGATCCGCACCATCACCCGCGAGACTGGGGTTAACTTCAGGGTCATCACCCCGCCCACCGGCGCTGAGGTCATGACCTCCTCCGCGGAGCAGGCGTCCATCGAGCTCGGGTTGGTCGACGACGAGCTTCTCCCGTATTTCACCCCCACCGCCGAGAAGATCCTCGAGGCGGTCAAGAACGGCGGTGAAGACGGCCGGACCGAGAGCGAGGTTCTCGCCGCCGCGCTCGCGGCGCTCTCCGGGCACACCGAGCCCCCTCCCCCGAGGTCCATGCTCACCGGGGACGTCGGGCAGGTCACCATGGTGGCCAAGGGGAACATGATCCTCCCGCGGGACCTCCTCCGCGCGATGTCCGACGTGTCCCGCTCCGCCGCCGACGGCGTCGGGCGCATTCGCATCCTCGCGGATAACTCCGGCCTGTGCTTCGACATGCAGCACGAGCAGGTCAAGCCGCTGCTCGAGGAGCTCGACGACGGCTTCCTCGGGCCCATCGAGATTGAAGTCGCGGCGGCGATTCCCGAGCTCGTCGAGGAGAGGGATCGCGGGTACGGCGGCGGCGGCGGCCGCGGCGGTCGTGGCAGGGGCCGGGGCGGCTTCAGGGGCGGCGGCAGGGGCCGCGGAGGGTACGGCAGGGGCGGCGGCGGAGGGTACGAGCGCAGGTCCTCCTACTCGGACCGCGGCGGCGGCGGTCGGTTTCAGCGCGATTCCGACGGCGGTTTCAGCCGCGGCGGCGGCGGCGGCGGCGGCGGTGGCGGGTACGAGTCCCGTGGATACGAGCGTAGGGGCGGCGGCGGCGGTGGCTACGAGTCCCGAGGCGGCGGTGGTGGTGGCGGCTACGAGTCCCGAGGCGGCGGCGGTGGCGGCGGCTACGACAGGCGCGGCGGCGGCGGCGGCGGCGGGGGTGGATATTCCAGCCGAGGCTCAGCCTCACCCGCTCGCTACGGGGGATACGACTAAAGCGGCCGTGTTGCCCACGATCATTCCGTACATTTTTTAGTGCATGCAGCAACGCGCGATTTTTATTGAACTGGATTGAAAAATACGCACAGTGACTCACTCGCCCGTGTCTCCTCCCCGATGCGCCCTCCGTCGATGGTTGCCATCTCTTTCTTCAGGTGCCGGATTTTCTTGGATTTCGAGGATAGAATCTGTGCTCGTAGATCGCCCTAATCACTCACGCTCACGCGGACGTGGACCACATAGACTACCTTCGCCTTGACCATGTTGGCGATCCACGCCTCCACGGCGCGCCCCGTCGCGCGCGCGACCCCCCGCGCCAACGCCCGCAACCTCTCCAGCGCGCACGTCGCGAATGCTCCCGGACGTCGTTCCCGATCGTCGTCGCGGGTGATGACCCACGCGGGGCGCTCCGCCAACTTTGATCCCAACGATCCGATGACCTGGAACGCGCCCGCCGCGGGCGAGGGCGACGACGAGGCGTTCTTCCAGGACATGGGCGCGCCGGTGGAGGACCTCATGACGCTCAGCGACGAGCAGCTCGGCCAGCTGTTGGGGCAATCCGGGGTGCAGGTGCCCGTCATGCTCGACGACGACAACGCGAGCGCCGACGCCGACACCGCCGCCGTCACACCCGACATCGACATGCCCCCCGCGACCGCCGCCGAGGCCATCGACGCGGGCCTCGCCCTGTACAAGTCCGGGAACTACACGGCCGCGCTCGCCGCGTTCACGAACGCGCTCGACCTCCCCGGCACCGGGCCCATCCGTGCCCGCAAAGCCAGGGTGGCGCCAGCGGGTCCCTCGCAGGGCTTCGCCGACGCGTCCGTCTCGCTCAACGAGCAGATCGCCGTGCACTACAACTGCGCGTGCTGTCACGCGCGCATGGAGGACCCGCAGGCTGGCCTGGTCTCCTTGGTCAGGGCGCTGGAGTGCGGCTACGACGACTACGGGAACATAAGATCTGATCCCGACATTGCTTCGCTTCGAGCGGATGCGCGGTTCGAGGGGATCATGGGACGGTTCGAGCCGCAGGGTTTGTTCGAGGGTGTGTTCTCGATGCTGTCGAAGGGGACGACGGCGGAGCAGAGGAAGAAGGGGGGCGCGCCGAAGGGCGGCGGCGGGGCGGAGCTCATCGAGGGATTGTTCCAAAAGTTCAAGAAATGAGATCCTCGTTGGCGTCGGTAACTAGTTTCCCGTAGAGGGAAAACATTGCAAATAGTGATATTCAACGGCAATTGCGAAAACTGAGACAGTGCCCACACGGTACGCTCGGAAGGTTGACAGTTGACGAAGGCACCCGTCGCGTCGCGAATGTTCTCTTCCATTCTTTACGGCACGGAGGTCCGGCGGGTAGGTGCGCTTCCGAAGCCTCGCGACCAGTCACGCGGACCCTCCGTGGTCACCGCGGGCAGCTCGCGAAGGCGGAGGAGCCATGCCGGACCTTGAGGAGGTGGGCGGGACGGGTGTCCCGGGGTTGACGGACGCTGTTCACCCGATGGAGCAGACGTCTGCCGAAGGTTCCGGCGGCAGTGGGTCGGGGCCGTCGATGCTCGCCATGGCGTCGCTCGAGGTGAACGACCGGCTGCGGGACATCGACGAGCTCGTGGAGAAGGGTGTGGACCACGTGCCGTCGCCGCTCAGGCGCCGCGGGACGCCCCCGAGGAGCTTCTGGGTCGAGGAACCGGACGCGCACAGCGGCGGTGGCCTCGGCCTCGGGGCGCTCGAGCGCCAAGGGAGCCTCCGGCGGCAAGGGTCCGGGGGCACGGGCCCGAGCTCGAACCGGAGCGCGAGGAGCCACGGAAGCGACGACATCGTCCTTCCGGGTAACAACGGCGCCGCGCGGGGCGGGGGTGGCGAGCTGTGGCGGCCGGAGGTGTCCTCGCCGCCGGGGTTCGCGAGCAAATTCGCCCGGAAGTCGCGAGACGGGGCGGGATCCGGCGCGGTCTCCCCCGACGGGAAAGGGGTGCAGGATCCAAACCACGTGGACGCACAGATGGACGCGTGGCTCCGGCAGACCGTCGAGCGCATGCCGGTCAAGCCCGACCACGTATCCGGCGTTAGGGGACCGCTCATGAACGTCACCGCCGTCGACGACAAGACGGTGGACGTCGTCATGACAACCTCGTTCAGGGCGCACTTCTCCCAGCCCATATCCACGCTGGGCGCGGGGGGCGGGCACGGTAACCGGCGCCCAGAACTACCGGCAGCCTCGGGGGGCGCAGTAGCCGCGCGCATCAGGGAGATTGAGGACCGCGGCGAGATTGGAACCGTCACTACATCCGCGTCCGCGACTCCGACGACTCCGCTGGGCGAGGGAGCGCGGCTGTCGCTTCGCACCGGCGCCTACCCCGGGAGCACCGGCCGGTTCGCCATCGCGTCCCCCGACGACTACGTCAACACCGATGGATCCGGGAACAGCGGCGGGTCGCCCAAGAGCTACGAGCAGAACCAAAGAGCTTTGGTAGCGGGCGGTGACGTGCCCATGCTGAACACGATGCGGGAATGGGAGATTGCTCCGTCCGACGTGCAGCTGCACGAGCGCGTCGCCGTCGGGGGTTTCGCGGAGGTGTTCCGGGGGACGTGGAACGGGACGATCGTCGCGGTGAAGCAGCTGCTGGAGCGCGGCGCGGACGTGGTGACGCGTTTGAGGGAGGAAGCCGTGGTGCTGTCACGGCTGAGACACCCGAACTTGCTGCTGTTCATGGGGTGGTGCGCGGAGCCGCCCTTCATCGCCACCGAGTTCATGCGCCGGGGGTCCCTGCACAACATCCTGCGCAAGAACGGGGGTCCACTGGGGGGCCCGCGGACGCACCACGTGGCGCTATCGGTGGCCAGGGGCATGCAGTACCTGCACTCGCGGTCGCCGCCGATCCTCCACCTCGACCTCAAGTCTCCCAACATCCTGGTGGACGACAAGTGGCGCGTCAAGATCGCCGACTTTGGCCTGTCCCGCGTCCGACGCAACACGCTGCTGTCCGGACGTTCCAACATCCACGGGACGTTCGAGTGGATGGCGCCCGAGATGTTGAGAGCGGAGAACTTTGACGAAAACGCCGACGTGTACTCGTACGGCGTGGTGCTGTGGGAGTTGTTATCCGCGCCGCTGACTCCGTGGAACGAGCTCATCAACGTGCAGGTGGTGGCGGTGGTCGGGTACGACAGGCAGCGGCTGGTGCTCGGCTTGGCGGCTCAGGAGGCTGCGAGGGAGGATGCGGCGACACGGGCGATCGGTGAGCTCTTCTGGGCGTGCGCGGTGAATGATCCGAAATCTCGTCCGACTTTTCAGTCGGTGACGGAGCGGCTGGAGGCGGCTTTGACGCTGATGCTGCCGGGGCCGGACGGTGGGACCGGCGGGGGTGTGGGGACCACGCCGGAGGTGACGGCGGGGGGTATCACCGCGGTGGGTGGGGCGGCAGGTCTGGGCGGCGTGTCTCCCGCGAACCGAGGCGGGGCATCTCAAAACGCCGCGGGTGGTGACTCGGACGAAAATATCGCGCGGAAGGCGAAGGGGCCTTTGGGGTTGGTCATCGAGGAGATCGGGGCGGAGCGCGAGACGTTCGCGGAACAGGCGAAGGAGGAGGCCGTAGAGGTTCCTTACGTGGTCGACGAGGACGGGCACTGAGATGTTTAGGTTCAGACGTACGTTCGTATTACAAGCACGTGCGACTCATGTAAAGAATGTCGCCCCCGTTCGTCTTTCGCGCATTTTCATAGTCGTGGTACAACAAGACGTGTGATGTTAGTACAACGGCGGCCCGCCCCGGGCGCCGTGACCCCGAGGTCCCCCCTCACTCGAAGCTGTCCCCAGCCAGCGCGCAGATGAAGTTGATGAACTGGTCGAACGTCATGTACAAGTCGCTTCGTGCGCGTCTTCGTGTGGCGTCACGAAGCCGTTGACTCGACTTTTTCGTACTTTTCCGGAGATCGATCCAATTTCCCGCGGTTTATTTACTCCGTACTCCGCACGTATGGGGTATGGGTGTTCACCCGCACTGAATCCTAATTCCCCCCAAATGCAACACCCGGTACTACCCTCGGTCTACGAACCGGGAAAATCGCCCACCCAATTACGCCCAAATCGCGTATGCAGGTTTAGTGACACGAATCTTGCCACCCGAGGCAAATTACGTGGCCCACAATCGCCCTGCAACTCCCACGGTCACCTGATTGGAGCCGCGAACCCGAGTCTCGTCGCGCGATGGAAAACTTTTTGAAGAAGCGAGCAAACTCTTCGCTTTCACGACGCGCCAATCCCAGAGATCTCCGCGCGGTCCACGGACCAGCGGTGAGGTTAGAAGTTTCGCGGAGTTCGCGAGGAGTGGGAGTACCGCTCATCCCGCGCGTCGAGGCTCACGAGCAGTGGACCGCGAGGTCCGGGGAAAGCTCCGAGGCCCCGAGGCTGGCGCGCGACTTGAAGGGGAAAAAGTTTTTTAGTGGGACAGGATGGCGACGCTGACTGGGAGCGCGCCCAACGCGCCGCAGCGCTTCACATCGCTCAGCGGCATTCGCCGAAGCGGCAGTGGATTCGAGATGGACGGTACGTGCCCGGTTGATACGTCGCGCGTGCATCGAGGCGCCCGTCCCGGTCGCGTCAATGCACTCGCCCGACCGCGTTATTTTTACCGCCCGAGGAGACACAAGGTCACTGAACACCCAGTGCGGCCAACGTCCAGTTGGTGCTGACTGGGCGTCGAGTCAGCATCAATCCGGTCGGTTCGTGGCGCCGCTTCGACGCGACGCGGGGCTCCACGCATTCCGCTCACGAACCGTGCGGCGCGCCAAATCGTGACGCACACTATCGAGCGCCGAGGATCGTCTCGATCACCGCGCGTTCGAGCCAACCCGCGCCAGCCCGGCCGCGTTTCCTCCCACCCGATGACCCCTGATTAACCTCGTTTTGGCACTGACCTTCATCTCATTCCCACAAACTTTTTCCGTTCCGTTCCAGACACGACGGCGCCGCTGTACAGCAACAGGACGCACCGCGAGGGTTTCGCGCACTGGACCACCTCACACCTCCCACCGCGTAAGAGGCTCGGGGACGGCAGCACCAGGCGGTTCGACTCTAACCTGCCGTACGGAGAGTTTGACGAGGTTCCTAGTGAGCAAATGAAAGTGAGCTGCAACAACGTCGATCCGCTGGAGACGCCGGAGAAACCGGAGCGGAGTCCCTTCTGGGAACAGATCTTCCAGCGCGCGTCCCAAGCCCGGAGCTCCCCGAGCCCGCGTAAGCGCCGCGGGGGGAAGAAAGGAGGGCAGTTCTCTTACAAAGGGTTCAGGCCCAGCTTCAACTTTCCAAAGGCGCTCGGGCCCAAGAGGGTCGGCGGGTTTCTTCGGGCGAAGGTTGGGCAGGTTGGGCACCTCGGAAGGCAGCTCTTCAGGCCGCCGCTTCACCTGCTGCAGTTCGCGGCGGTTCTCATTCTTAACGTCACCTACTCGGTCACGTACAACATCGGCGTCGAGACCTTCGGCGGGCTCCCCGGGCACGTCAGGCAACTCGCAAAGTGGCTGTGGGGGCGAACCGGGAAACCAAAGGAGGACCCGCACGAGCACCTGAAAAATAAGCTGTTCCCGGAGGGGACGCCGCTGTCGCCGGGGAAGATCAAGCAGAAGATGCAGGACAGCCTGCACGGGCTCGGTAAGAACTCGCGAAAGCTGGGTGGGATGGTCGTCGGGGGCATGCGACGTCACGGGAGTTTCAGGTTTCAGTCGCAGGAGTTTCAGAATGAGCAGCGGCGGGTGGACTTTTTCGTCAAGGAGGGACGGCGATGCAACGCCGTGTGCGACTCCGCCGGCGCGGTCGAGAACTTTCGACAGGCGGTCGCCATCCGGCCTGCCGATCCGGACCTGCTGGTGTGCCTGTCCAAATCCTTGTCCGACAGGGTGTTCACGGAGGATGTCTTCCACAACCACCCGCTGGCGAGGGCCATCTCCAAGGAGGCTGCCGAGATCAGCGAGCGCGCCATCGAGCTGAGCCCGAAGTGCTCCGAGGCGCATCTGTGCCTCGGGGCAGCGCTCGGGCGGCTGTCCATGTGGAGCGACAACCGCGAGAAGGTTGAGCTGTCGGGGACGATCAAGGAGCGGTGCGAGGAGGCTATCCGGCTGGATCCCACCTCGGATCTCGCGCTTCACGTGCTGGGGCGGTACCAGCACCAGATGGCCAACCTGGGACGGATCGTGCGCGCGTTGGTGCGTGTCATGTACGGCGGTAAGCTGGAGCCCGGGACGCTCGAGGAGGCTGAGACAATCTTCAGGCGGGCCATCGAGATCGCGCCCAAGCGCCTGATCCACAGGGTGGAGCTCGGTAAGCTTCTGCTGGACATGCAGCGCAAGGATGAGGCGCACGCGGAGCTCAAGCTGGCGATGACGCTGCCCAGGGAGGATATCAACTCCGAGCACGAGCGGCGGGACGCGGTGGAGCTCCTCAAGAAGCACTGGGGAGAAAAGGTTGAGATTCCGCAGTTTGCGGATCCGCCCCCGACGCCGCCGCCGAGGCTGAGCAGCGTCTCCCGCAGGAGCTCCTTTGACACCGGCAGCGGCGGCGCGCGAAGGAGCTTCGACGACGTCAGGGAGAATCCCTTCCTGACCAAGGCTGCTCAGCAGGCTGCCGCTGCCTGACCATTCTATTATTCTTTATGTACCATATAGCCAGCGCAAGACTTGTCTAATATCCAAACTTGTATGAGCTGCATCATCCGCGGGTGCCGTTCTCCTCGGGGAAAAAACGCGCGCCGCGACTAACTATCCTCCTCCTCCCCTTCATCATCCCCCTCGACTCCCGCGTCCTCCGCGGCACGTATACATCTCATGATGATATCCATCTCCGTCACGTCGCACTCCACCCACCGTCCTTTCTTCAACCCACCCAGCCCGATACCCATGATCTCCACTCGGTGCAAGTCCGTGACCCGATACCCAACCGCGTCGAGCATGCGACGAATCTGGCGGTTGCGTCCCTCTCTCAGCGTGATCTCGATCGTGCGTCTTCCGGTGACGTTAATCTCACACGGCAGCGTCCTCGCGGTCAGCACCCTGTCCACCCTGTCCCGTTGCACCGGGGTTGATATCACCACCCCCTTGGACAGCGTCTTCATATCCCGCGGGCGGATATCTGTATCCACCGTCACCGCGTACGTCTTGTCGTGTCTCCGCCCCGAACGAAGCGCCGCGTTGGGCAGCCGTCCATCGCTGGTGAGCAGTATGAGCCCCGTGCTGTCCTTATCCAGCCTGCCCACCGGGAACAAACGCGCGTGCGTGTACCCGACGGCGTCGATGATGTTGGACCTGTCGCGGACGTCGGTGGTGCACGTCACGCCGCGGGGCTTCCAGTACTTGACGTACTTGAACTGCGTCGACGACGTTGTGGACGGTCCGGCTGTGTTCGTCTCCTCGGTCCGCATGACGTTCAGTGTTTCCCATTCCACCGTCTCACCGTTCAACTCGACGACGTCTCCCGGGACGACCCTGTCGCCGGACGACGCCGTCGCTCCGTTGATTGTCACCCGTCCCGACTCGATCAGCTTGTCCGCGTTACGTCGCGAGGTGAAGTCTCTGAAACACTTGTTGACGCGAATACCACCCTCAGTTGGGTGGGCGCCTCCCGCGTCGGATTCAGAATCCGACGATGCATCGCGCGTCTTCTTCGTGGAGGGTCCGCCCCGTACCCTCGAAGACGGTCCGCCTCTTCCTCCCCGCCGCTTGGCGACGTCCACGATGCGGTAGTCCTCGTCGTCGCGTAACGGCGATGACGCGGACCGCTCCCACGCCCGCGTTTGGCCCGGACTCGCGTGTTGCCACGCACCCTCCGTGCCCCGTGCCTCGCCTCTTCGGTCCCCCCGTACCCGGCGGCTCGAGGAGGACGACGACGCGGGAGCCTCCTCGGATTCTTCCTCGCCCCGCGCGATGCGCTCGCCCCAACCAACCACCGGCGCCGGGGCTTCCCCGCCCCGTTCGCGGGCACCCCCGCCGCGTCCGCCGCGACCAGGAGCACGCCCCCGTCCCCGCGATGACGGCGGGGTCCCGCGCCCGGCGAGGCACAGCACCCCAGCGGCGTGCGCGGCCATGAGTGTCGCCCCTGTCTCAAAAAGCGCACTTTTCAGTCCCTGTTGAGGGTTTTGGCCACTTGATGACCTGATTAAATGGATAGGGCGTCACAACACGAGGCACGGCCTAGGGCACAAAGCCCAACCCCCGCACTCTCCCGGCGCGTCACCATGTCCGCGTTCACCGCCACGTGCTCCGTCGGATCGCTCGCGTTCCGCGCGTCGCACGTCCTCGCGCGCGTCAGCGCCCGAACCACTCGCACCGCAAACTTATCCCATCCCGGCCAGCCCCGACACCTTCACTGCGCGCCCGTGTGCATGGGGCGCAAGGCTGCGAAAGTCGCGGCGAAGAAGCAAAAAGGCGAAGCCAAGCGAACCAAGCTGTACGGCAAGTACGGCAAGATGATCGTCGCCGCGGTGAAGGAAGGCGGCGGAGCCGATCCCGTGTCCAACGTCCAGCTGAAAAAGGTTCTGGACGACGCCGCGCGCCTCTCCGTGCCGCGAGAACTGGTGGAGCGCAACATCAAACGCGCGACGGACGGGAAGCAGGCGGACTACATGGAGCTCACGTACGAAGCCTACGGCGAAGGCGGCGTCGGCATCGTCATCGAGGTCCTGTCCGACAATGTCAACCGCGCGGCGGCGGAGACCAAGAGCGTCATCAACAAAAACGGCGGCAAGGTTGCCGAGATCGGATCCGTGCTCTTCAACTTTGAACGCAAAGGGGTCATCACCATCGACTGCGACAACGGCGACGAGGAGGCGGTGTTCGAGGTCGCGTGCGAGAACGGCGGCGACGACGTCGTCCCGCGGGAGGATGGCGAAGACGGGTTCACGATCTTCACCGAGTTCGAGAACTTCATGCAGTGCCAAAAAGCGCTCGGCGACGCCGGGTACGCGATAAACCCCGACGAGACCGCGCTGAAGATGATCCCGCTGGCGGAGGTTGACGTGACTGACGAACAGCGTGAGGTGAACGACGGGCTGGTGGACAAGCTGTTGGAGCTTGAAGATGTCGACGCGGTGTACACCCAGTGATGTGACGGGGGAATCCGCGGTGATTAAATAAATCTGAAATAAATCTGATAGATCGTCCCATGCGTGGCACAGACTGTGGCACGCGCGCGCGCACCGACATGGATTCGAGGCGCGTCGCGCGCGCCATGCTCCTCGCCTTCCTCGTCGGTTTGCTCGCGGCGTCGGCGGGCGCGGCGGGCGAGTCCAGGCCCGAGACCTTCCATGAGGAGGCGCTGCTCCGCCCCCTCCCTGGCGGTCGGACGGCGTTCGTGGCGCACTTCCGGCAGGAGACGTCGCTGATGGCGCGGCACCACGAGACCTTTCCCAAGGCGATCGCGCAGATCGCGCGCGCTACGGGAGTCGCCGACGCGGAGTTGTCGTTCACGCAGGGGCGGTGGATGTACCGGCGATGGGGCCGGCCCCCGGCGGGCGCCAAACCGATCGGGGCTGAGCTCTGGGCGGCGTTCGACGTCGAGTCCGACGAGGCGGCGGACGCGGGGTGGGCTAATCTCACAGCCATGTTCGGCGGGCAGTTCTGCGCCTCACTCAGCGCCCTACGCGAGACGCAGGTTGTCGTGGAGCCCGCGCTGGTGTTCCGACCGTGGGACGGCACTGACCGCGTCGATCGAACCGCCGTCGCATCACACAACAGACGCAGGCTCGGATCCCTCCCGGCGGAGGCTGTCTGCACCGAGAACCTCACGCCGTGGCTCAAGCTCCTCCCGTGCAGGGACCGCGCGGGCATCGCGTCCTTACTGAGGTCGCGGTCCGCGGTGTTCGGCGCCGAGTACGTCTCGTTCACGGCGAGGATCCAGGTCAGGGGCGACGTCCTCGCGCTGACACAATCCGCCACGCTCGTGCTCGACGCTAACCGAGTCGCGAAGGAAGGTTCCTACCGTCTGACCACCTTGCTCGGGGTCAATCAGGGAGAACGTGAAGAAGGATCGGAAGGATCCACGGCTGTGAACGGGATCGGCGCGTGCGCCGTGGCGACGTCCACGGCTGTGCACGTGCAGACGAAGGGTGGAACCGCCGTCGCCGTCGGGGGTGAGGAACCGGAGACCGGACCCGGCGGTACCCTCTCGTGGGCGGTGGAGAAGGACGGCTTCGACGTGGCGGTGCATCCCGGGGAGGGCGACGAGCGTGTGGTGGCGCCACAGCTGTACGCGGAGCGCGTGGTGACCGGCAGCGGGTACCACCGCGGTGGTATCTCCATCGAGCTCAGGAAGCCGGAGGGTTCTTCTTTCTCGAGCGGCGACGGGGGCGTCCGCGCGAGGGTGTTCCAGACACTTCCGTGGTACGTGCGCGTGTTCATCCACACGCTCGCGGTCGAGATCGATGGCGTCGCAATCCCCGTGCCCACGTCCGGTGCGGTGGAACGGAAGGGTGGGCCGGTGGAGGCGTTGCGTTGGGTCCCTGGCGTGGACCGGCGGCGGCCTTCGACTATGGAGCTTCAGCTTTACGTCCCCGCGTCGGCGTCGGTGGCTAGGATCTCGTTCAAGTTCGAGAAGGCGTTCTTGCGGATCAGCGAGTTCCCGCCGGACGCTAACCGGGGCTTCGACCTGCCCGCGGCGTTCGTCTCGCTGCCCCCGGTTGTACTTGAGCGGGACGGGACTTCGAAGTTCGGTTACTCCCCTCTTCTCGACCTGGTCGAGGGCGGCGTCGCGCCCGGTGATACGCACTCACTCGAGGGGGTGTACATGGGGGGCGCGCTGCTCACGCTCCCGACCCCGGACTTCTCCATGCCGTTCAACGTGACGACGATGGTGTGCACGCTGATGTCGCTGCTCGCCGGGGCGCTGCTCACGACGCTGACGAGGAGACCGGGGTGGGCCGGGTTCCGCGAGCGAAAGGCGGAGCAACGGAGAAGGCTCCGGGCGCTCCAGAAGGAGGCGAAGAAGGCGTCGTGAGCGGATAAGACGGAGTCGCGGTGAAGCGGTGAGAGTCGCGAGACGATGAATACACTCCAAGACGGTAGTAACAACACTCGTAAGATTACAACAGCTGATGTACTGGTACTCGTACGACGCTATTGGCGCTTAGTTTTGGCCGGCGGGTGGGTGTTGTGCGCCCACACCGACAAGACCACCAACACGAGCGCCGCGAGGCTCCTCGTCTCCAGCCACCGCCCCTCCTGCGCACCCTGCGCCGCACCCGTCAGCACGAGCCCACCCACGATCGCGAACCCCTTCGCGATGCCCCCCAAGTTCTTGGTCACCTGCCCCACGCACATGCCACCGAACGCGGAACAAAACACCGGTATCAGCGTGAACGCGTCCCAGCCCACGAACAAAGCCGCCGGGTCCCGCGCCGAAATCACCGACGCCTGCGATATCAGCAGCGCCGGGATCGCGACGAACGCCATCTCCAGCGTGAAGACGTGCGCGGACGTCCCGATGCGCTGCATGGCGTACTGGCACGCGGCGGAGGCCACCCCGGACAGGGCGCTGGCCGCGAGCACGGCGGCGACGCCGACGGCCGTCTCCGCTTCGGACGCCGCGGTCTTCGCACCCTGAGACTCGCCACCGCCGTCCTGGAGCATGACGCCCGCGACGAGTAACCCCGCGAGCGCGCCCATCTGCACGAGGCTCTGCCTCGTGCCGAACAGCAGGTACAGGCACAGCGCCGTGGACACGAGCTTGGACTGGTTGAGGCAGTTGAAGGTGACGCTGTCCATGGTCTGGTACCCGAACACCAGCAGGTAGTTCTGCGCCGCGTATATCAGCGACGGGATGACCGCGAACGCGGCGCCTTTTGGATTCCACGCCGCGAAGTTCGACGCGAGGCTGCCCTCGTACAGCATGCCGGCGAGGCCGAGGAGGACTTTGGCCATCTCGGTGCCGAGCACGAGCGAAACCTTGTTGACGCCGTCGGCGATGAACACCTTGAGGAAGGGCTGCAGGCCGTACTGCGCCGCGAGGAGGATGCAGAATATGTACCCGGTCCTCTTGGAGCTCGCCGCGCGCGTGGCGCGTCGCGTGGCCACCATAGTCGTCGATCGCCGGTGGCGCTGTCACGTCAATGTGGGAACGACAAACCTAAGTGACGGACGACCGTTTGCGGAGGACGTTTTCCTGGTTTTAATTTGACCGTGAAATAGCTCTTGACCCATATATACTCATATCATACCGCGTCCTATTTGATATTAGTTTAGCTGTATGGTCTTTTAGTTTGAATCGTTCCCGCGGATCGATCGTAGCACTAATCCGTGAGTTCAGACCGCGTATCTGTGGCACCAAAGAAGGAACGATCGTCACAGTCTCGAGGCGCACGCTTCGAGCCACAGGAGACTCTCTCGCGAGACCACACTCGCGCGAGCGTCCAGCGCACAGGTTCTTTAAACCCGCGCGCGCCGACTCAGCGCCGTCTCTGTCCGCGGAGGCGCAGACAAACCCGGGAAGGGAAGGAAAGGTCGTCGAACCGTCGAAAACAGCCGGAGAAGAGATGGCGTCCGCCTCCAGCGCGCTCCCGCGCCGCATCATCAAGGTACGCCCCGGCTTTCGAACGTCCACGGGGGTACGGATCGAAGCGTCGCCGGTTTACCGGTGTGGGCGCGTCGCGTGACCCGATCCCGGGCGCGGAGTCCCCACGCGCCTCGAGCCCGAGAAAAAGAACAAAGATCCGCCCCGCGTCGTTTGCGGATCACGCGCGCACGTCTCGCACGCGCCCACTTCATTGACGCCCCGCGTGAAGCCTTCACGACCAGTTCCTGACCTTTCCTGAACCCACCCCACGAACATTTCCGTCTCACAGGAAACCCAGCGGCTCCTGTCCGAGCCCGCGCCCGGCATCAGCGCGCAGCCCCAGGAGGATAACCTGAGGCACTTCAGCGTGATGATCCGCGGTCCTCAGGACTCGCCGTACGAGGGCGGGGTGTTCGAGCTGGAGCTGTTCCTCCCCGAGGAGTACCCGATGGCGGCGCCCAAGGTTCGCTTCCTGACGAAGATCTACCACCCGAACATAGACACCCTCGGACGCATCTGCCTGGACATCCTCAAGGACAAGTGGTCCCCGGCGCTGCAGATTCGCACCGTGCTGCTGTCCATCCAGGCGCTCCTCTCCGCGCCCAACCCGGACGATCCCTTGTCCGAGAAGATCGCCAAGGCTTGGAGGGACAACGAGGTGGAGGCGCTCAAGACGGCGAAGGAGTGGACGCAACAGTACGCCATCAAGAACTGAGCGGCGACGAGGGTGGGGGGTGCGGTTTTTATCGTAACACTAAAGGGCGAAGGACGACGACGATGCGGAGGAGACGCGTAGCTATATTCAGTTTACGAATTCGACCGATTTTTGCATGCTAACCTACGACCCGGCCTCCTCCGCATCCTCCGCCTCCATCTGGGCGATGATCCTGGCGCGTTCCTGCGCCCGCCGCATCTTGTCCAACACCACGCTCTCGTAGTTGCCGCCGCCGCCTCCGACCCTCCCGCCGCCTCCGACCCCCGCGCCGACTCCCCCGACCCCCGCGCCGACTCCGCCCGGGAACAAACCCCCACCGCCGCCCCCGGGAAAGAGCGACGTCCTCCCCGCACCCCCGGGAAACAGGCTACCGCTACTTGCGTTCGCGGCTCCCGGAAAGAGAGGCTTGACCACGGGGGGCGCGTTGGTATCGGTATTCGCAGCCGCGGCGTTAATAGGTCCCGTCTCCGGCGGCGGCGTCGGGCGTTTCGTCGCGGTCGACGGCTTGGTATCCATCCCGCTGGACCCGAACACGGGCCCGCGGGGCTCCGTCGCGGCACGAACCGCCAATAAGGGGTTAGACGCGTCGCCGCACTGCGCCTTACCGGCTCGCTCCGCTTGTTGAACCGTCGCGAAGACCACGAGGGCGCTGCCTTTTCGTTTCTTCCCGTCGCGGATCACGACGTCCTCCACCGTGCCGAATGATTCAAAGACGGTCCGTAACTTGGACGCGGCGTAGTCCGAGATGTCCTTGCGCCAGACGACCTTGAGGG
>Ga0209425_10003014_pt1 | contig 18224 bp, 20 predicted proteins | sample COG_05_FD_184749 | JGI IMG/M metagenome (GOLD analysis project Ga0209425, IMG submission 184749) | Pelagic Microbial community sample from North Sea - COGITO 998_met_05 (SPAdes) (version 2) | ecosystem: Environmental > Aquatic > Marine > Neritic zone/Coastal water | place: Helgoland, sampling...
TATTTAAACTTCCAGCCATAATATTTATATTTGTTAAATTTATTAATTAGATTTATATCACAATTCTTGTGAATATTAATTTTATTAACTCAAAGCAACTAAAATTATGATTAAAAAGATAGTTATTAAGGGTGCTAAAGAACATAATTTAAAGAATGTTTCTGTTGAAATCCCAAAGGATCAGTTTGTTGTTATAACTGGCTTATCAGGTTCAGGGAAATCATCATTAGCTTTTGATACCATCTATGCTGAGGGACAAAGAAGATATGTTGAAAGTTTATCGGCTTATGCAAGACAATTTTTAGATAAGATGAAAAAACCTAATGTTGATCTCATAGAGGGATTAAGTCCGGCTATTGCTATTGAGCAAAAAAACACATCTAAAAATCCAAGATCTACAGTTGCTACAGTTACAGAAATTTATGATTATATGAGGGTTTTATTCGCTAGAGCGGGAATACCTTATTCTCCATTTACAGGTAAACCAATTACATCTCAAACGATAACACAAATAGTAGATTTAATTAAGAAATTACCAAAAAAATCAACCATTTATATTTATGCTCCTGTAGTAAGAGGTCGAAAAGGCGAATATAAAAAAGATATCTTAAGTTACAAAAGAAGAGGTTTTAGAAAAATTAAAATTGATGATACTCTATATGATATAGAAAAATCACCTAATCTAGATAAAAAACTTAAACATGATATTTCAATCCTTGTTGACAGAATTGTAATAAACTCAAAATTAGGAAATAGATTAGCTGAAAGTGTTGAAGCAGCAGTAAATTTATCCAATGGCTTAGTTTTTGTTGAATATGAAGATGAAACTTTGCCTCAAAAATTTAGAAAAGTTGAAAAACTAATTTATTCAACTAAATTTGCTTGTCCTGAAAGTGGTTTCACAATTGAAGAAATCGAACCTAGGCTTTTTTCTTTTAATAGTCCCTACGGAGCATGTGAAGAATGCGAAGGTATTGGTATGAAGTTGAATGTAGATCCAAATTTAGTTATTCCTGATGAAAGAAAAAGCATTGCAGATGGTGCAATTGAACCATGGGCAAAATCTACAACCCTTTATTATGCTCAGACATTAGCTTCTATTGCTAAACACTATGGAATTTCTTTAGATGAAAAATGGAAAAAACTTCCCAAAAAAATTAAAGATGTAATTTTGTACGGCTCAGACGAAGAGGAAATTAAATTTAATTATGATGATGGTTATGAAAAATATTCTCATAAAAAAACCTTTGAAGGTGTTATAAATAATCTTGAAAGAAGATTTTTAGAATCTGACAGTGAATGGAAACGAGAAGCTATATCTGAATACCAGTCTGACTCAGCTTGTGAAGGTTGTAATGGCAATAGACTTAAAGAAGAAGCTTTGTGTGTTAAAATTGATAATTATAATATTAGTGAAGTAACTAAAAAATCAATCTTAGATGCAACTAAATGGTTCAAAGATTTAGAAAAAAATTTAGATAAAAGACAGTTCAAAATTGCAGAACATGTATTAAAAGAAATCAATGAAAGACTAAATTTTTTATTAAATGTTGGTTTAGATTATTTAACCTTATCTAGAGAGTCAGGAACTCTATCAGGTGGTGAGGCACAAAGAATAAGATTAGCCTCACAAATTGGGTCAGGATTAACAGGAGTTTTGTATGTACTTGACGAACCATCAATAGGCTTACATCAAAAAGATAATGTGAAACTCATTAATGCTCTTAAAAGACTTCGAGATCTTGGTAATACCGTGATTGTAGTAGAACATGATACTGAAACTATGGAAAGTGCAGATCACATAATAGATATGGGTCCAGAGGCTGGAACAAATGGTGGGCAAATAACGGCCCAAGGAAGTTATGAAGAAATTAAAAAAAATAAAAATAGTATTACAGGACAATATCTTTCTAATAAAAAAAAAATTGAAATTCCCAAAACACGTCGATTAGCAAAAAACGGAAGATTTGTTGAAATCAATGGAGCTAGTGGAAATAATCTTAATAATGTAAATCTTAAAATTCCAACCGGTAGTTTTACTTGTATTACTGGTGTATCTGGTAGTGGTAAATCTACTCTGATATTACAAACTTTGTATCATGCTTTAAATTTAACACTTAATAATAAAAGTAGAAAAGTTCCAAAGGCATTTAAAAATTATAAAGGTGTGGAATTAATAGATAAGATTATAGATATAGATCAATCGCCTATAGGGAGAACTCCAAGATCAAATCCAGCTACTTATACGGGGGCCTTTGGACCTATTAGAGATTGGTTTACTAGCTTACCTGAATCGAAAACTAGAGGTTATAAACCTGGAAGATTTTCTTTTAATGTTAAAGGTGGAAGGTGTGAGGCATGTGAAGGAGATGGTGTTATTACATATGAAATGCACTTTTTGCCAGATGTTTATATTCAATGTGATGAATGTAAAGGAACTAGGTATAATAAAGAAACACTTGAAATTAAATTCAAAAACAAAAGTATCGCTGATGTTTTAGATATGTCGGTTGATGAAGGATGTGAGTATTTTGAAAATATATCAAATATTAAAACAAAACTTCTAACTCTCAAAAAGGTAGGTTTAGGTTATATTAAAATTGGTCAGCAAGCTACAACTCTTTCAGGTGGAGAAGCACAAAGAATAAAACTTGCAAAAGAACTTTCCAAAAGATCTACAGGTAAAACAATGTATATTTTAGATGAACCTACAACTGGGCTTCATCAACACGACATAAAAAAATTATTAGAAATACTTCATACTTTTGTTAAACTTGGTAATACTGTTGTTGTTATTGAACATAATCTGGATGTAATCAAAACAGCTGATTATATAGTTGATATGGGTCCTGAAGGTGGTGTAAAGGGAGGCAATATTATCGCAGAAGGCAAACCTGAGGAAATTTGCAAGATTCCAGGTAGCTATACTGGGCAGTTTCTAAGTCCATTATTGAAATAATATTTTAAAAAATGTTAAAATTAATCATAAAATAGTATATAGATTAAAGAATCATGATTAATTTATTGTCATCTTTATCTAAAACTATTCACACCTCTTTAGGTCTAGTAATTTTATTATTTTTAGGATTATTTTATTTGAATGGTGGTTTTGCTTTTGACACACTTTTTTGGAGTTGGTTATTTAGATATATCCATGTAGTTGTAGCTATTATGTGGATTGGTTTACTTTGGTATTTTAATTTTGTTCAAATACCAAACATGAGTAAAATTCCAGATGATCAAAAACCTGCAATAGGTAAAGTAATTGCGCCAGCTGCATTATTTTATTTTAGATGGGCTGCAGCTTTTACAGTTTTAACTGGATTAATTTTAGCCCTGTTAAACGGTTACTTGCATGATGCTATGACTTTAAGTATTGGATCTGGAATTCCAAAAAATACTGCAATTGGAATTGGTATGTGGCTGGGGGTTATTATGGCTTTTAATGTTTGGTTTGTAATTTGGCCAAATCAAAAAAGAGCTTTAGGTATTGTTGAATGTGATCCAGAGCTTAAAGCTAAATCTGCTAAAACTGCAATGTTGTTTTCGAGAACTAATACATTGCTTTCGCTTCCGATGCTACTTACAATGGTAGCTGCTCAAAATCTTTACTAGTTTTTTTCATCGTCTTTTAGGATTGTTTTTTGTGAAACTTTTAATCTGACCAAAACTGTATTAGCTATATATATTGAGGAATAAGTACCAAATACTACACCAAAAATCATAGCTAAAGAAAATCCTTTTAAGACCTCACCACCAAAAAAGAAAATTGACAATAATGCTAATAAAGTTGTGACAGAGGTTATTAAGGTTCTAGATAAAGTTTCATTAATTGAAATATTAGTTAAATCAAATATCTTAATGTCAGAGTATTTTCTTAAGTTTTCTCTAACACGATCAAAAATAACAACTGTATCATTCATTGAATAGCCAACTATAGTTAAAACAGCTGCAATAATTGATAAATTAATTTCTAAGTTTAAAAGAGAGAATAAACCAAGGGTTACAATAACATCATGAAATAAAGCAATAATAGCACCTAAGCTGAATTGCCACTCAAATCTTATCCAAATATAAATTAGCATCACAGCTAATGAAATACTAATTGCAATAACTCCAGATTTAAGTAATTCTGAACTTACTTTTGGACCAACATTTTCAACCCTTCTGAAGTCAAAACTGTTTCCAAATGATTTGTTTAAACTTGATCTAATTTTCTCTATTATATCTTTTCTATTTTCTTTATTTTCAAATTTAATTAAAAAATCCTGATTATTACCAAATTTTTTGACTGAGACATCTCCTAAATTAATTTGATTTAAATTATCTCTTAGATTTGAGACATTAATTTTTTTGTCAGTAGCTCTTAATTCAATTAAAGTTCCGCCTTTAAAATCAATACCAAAATTTAAACCTTTAAAAGTTAAGAGTATTAATGAAGTAATTATTAATACAGAAGATAAAATATTAAATTTGTTATAAAATCTATTAAATCTGATCATTTTATATTAATCCTTCTTTATCTCTATTTTTTGTCACATATATTGAGGTAAATAATCTTGCTACAAAATAAACTGTAAACAACGTTGTAAAAATACCAACCCCTAAAGTTACTGAAAATCCTTTAATAGGACCAGAGCCCATAAAAAATAATATGACAGCTGCTAATAGTGTTGTGATATTTGCGTCTAAAATTGCTGTTTTAGATTTTGAGTAACCAGTGTCAAAAGCAATAATATTATTTTTTTCATTTTTTGACTCTTCTTTAATTCTCTCAAAAATAAGTACATTTGCATCTACGGCCATACCTACTGTTAGTATAATACCTGCAATTCCTGGTAAAGTAAGTGTTGCCTCAAATACGGTTAATATACCCAATAGTATTAAAAGATTAACTACAAGAGTAATGATGGTTATCAATCCGAATATCTTATATTTTACTAACATAAATACGATTACCAGCATGAACCCTATTAATAGAGCAAATATTCCAGCATCAATTGAGTCTTGTCCTAAATCAGGTCCTACGGTTCTTTCTTCAATTATATTTAATGGAGCCGGTAATGCACCAGATCTCAATAAAAGAGCAAGATCTGTTGCTGTTTGAAATGTAAAGCCTCCACTGATTTGGCCATTTCCACTAGCTATAGTGTCTCTAATAACTGGAGCGCTGATAATTTTTTCATCTAAAACAATTGCTAATTGTTTTCCAATTCCATTTGATGTTGCTTTACCAAATCGTTTGGCTCCTACCCTGTCTAGTGTAAAAGAAACAACAGTTTCATTAGTTTGATTGTTTACTCTTGGCTGAGCATCTAAAAGATTATCTCCACTTAAAATAATTCTTTTACTAACAAAATCTTCATCAATTTGATTTTCATATTTTAATTTTTCAACACCAAACGAGTCTTGGGTGTCATTCGATACAAATCTAAAAGTTAGATTAGCTGTCTTACCCAGTAGTGACTTTACTCTCATTGGATCATCTAATCCTGGTAGCTCGACAAGAACACGATCGTTTCCTCTTTTAAGAATATTCGGCTCATTGGTACCTATTTCATCAATTCTTCTTCTTACAATTTCCAATGCTTGATCTTGGGATGAAGTTTTTAATTCTACCAATCCTTGTTTTGAAAAACTTAGTTCAAAATTATCTCCCAAATCAACGATTTCAAATTGATGAGATTTAAATCTAGGATAATATGGATTTATCTCGCTATTTTTATCTTTAAAAATTTCAATTATTTTTTGCTTAGATTTTACGTCTGCATTAAATTTAATCTTTTGATTATCTAATTTTAGGTTTCCAATTCTGATATTATTTTCTTTAAAATAACTTCTTATTAAAGTTGTGGTATTTTGAAGTTTTTGTTCAATAACTGGGGTGTTATCTATTTCTAATAATAGATAAGATCCTCCTTGTAAATCTAATCCAAGATTTATTTTATTATCAAAAAATCTTTTATCAGAATTTAAGATATTGTTAGATGCTATAAATATGAAAAACAGCGATATTAAAAAAATAGATATAATTCTTAATTTAGAAAAATATAACACTACTCAAAAAAATTAGATTATTTTTTAACTTCTTGTGTATTCAAAAGACCTTGAATTCCAGTTGATCTAACTATTTCAACTTTAACGTTTTCTGCTATTTCCACTTCAACTTTATCATTATCAATAATTCTTTCAACTGTGCCTGTGATGCCACCTGACGTAATAACTTTATCTCCTCTTTTTAATGCTTCAACCATAGATTTATGTTCTTTGACCTTTTTTTGTTGTGGTCTAATTAAGAAAAAATAAAAAATTACAAATATTAATATTAAGGGTATAAATTGACCTATTCCTGAACCTTCCATAAAACTCCTTTATTAAAAATAATTTTTTATACCATCTATGAAATTAAAACAACTTTAATTCAATGTAATTTTTTCCAAATTATTCATATAAGGTCTTAGTATTTTAGGTACAATAATGCTACCATCTTTTTGTTGATAATTCTCTAAAACCGCTATTAGCGTTCTACCTACAGCTAAACCACTGCCATTAAGAGTTCCTACATATGTTGTTTCCTTACTCGAATTCTTATATCTTGTCTTCATTCTAATAGATTGAAATGTTGAACAAGATGAGCATGAAGAAATTTCTCGATACTTATTTTCTGATGGAATCCAAACTTCAATATCATAAGTTTTTTCAGCACTAAAACCAATATCACCAGTACATAAAATTATTTTTCTGTAAGGTAGTTCAAGATCATCAAGAATACCTGTGGCACAATCTGTCATCCGCTCAAGTTCTTCAAGACATTTATCTTTTTCAACAATACTGACCATTTCGACTTTATAAAATTGATGCTGTCTGATCATACCTTTAGTGTCTTTTCCATAACTGCCAGCTTCTTTTCTAAAACAGGGTGTCGAAGCTACAAATCTCATAGGAAGGTCCTCTAAATTTACAATTTTATCTTTAACTATATTTGTTAAAATAACTTCTGCAGTCGGTATCAAAAATTTTCTATCTGATCCATCCTCAAATTTTATTTCAAATTGATCATTTTCAAATTTTGGTAGTTGACCAGTTCCAAACATTGTGTTTTCTGAAGCAATTAAAGGTGGAGAAATTTCTTGATAACCATTTTTAATGATATGTGTATCTAACATAAAGTTGGATAATGCTCTTTCTAATAAAGCTAATTGATTTTTTACAAAAACAAATCTTGAACCAGTGGTTTTTGTTGCAAGGTCAAAATCAAGCATTTTAAGATTTTCACCTAATTCGTAGTGAGTTTTTGGTTCAAAATCAAAAATCGGAATTTTACCAGATTTTGATAATTCAATATTATCGTTTTCATCTTTTCCTAAAGGAACATTGTTATCTGGAATATTTGGAATATTTGATAGTATTAAGTCTAGTTCTTTTTTAATTTTTTTTTGATCTTCTGTAATTAGTTGTAACTGATTAGAAATTTCTTTTGACTTTTTAAACATACTTTCATCTTTAGACTTCGATAATTTTCTTTTTTCATTTTCATAACTTTCTTTTTTTTGAATAAGATCTCTATTTTGTTCATCTAATTTTTTTAGTTGATCAAAATTAATATCAACATTACGTTTTTGAATTAACTTTTTAAAATTTTCAAAATCTTTGCGTATTTCTTTTAAATTATGCATCGTTTTTTTTTAAATTTTTATTTTCAATAATCTTTACAGAAAAAATAGATAATTCATATAGAATTAACAAAGGTATAGCTAAACCAATTTGCGTAATTGGGTCTGGGGGTGTCAATATAGCTGCAGCAGTAAAAATTATGACAACTACATATTTTCTTCTTTTTTTTAAAAATTTAGAATCAACAATTCCTATTCTTGCTAACAAACTTAATACAACAGGTAACTGAAAACTAATTCCAAAGGCAAATATTAATTTCATTACTAAAGACAAATATTCATTAACTTTGGCTTCTAATTGTATTGGTAGATTTGTTGAAATACCGCTACTTTCAAAAGATAAAAAAAATTTTATAGCAAGAGGCATAATTAAATAATAAACAAGCAAACCACCTAGAAAAAATAATATAGGCGTTAATATTAGATAAGGTAAAATTGCGATTTTTTCATGTTTGTAGAGACCAGGTGCAATAAATTTCCAAATTTGGATTAATATAAAAGGACAAGTAACAAAAAAAGCCGCAAAAAAAGAAATCTTTAAGTAAGTTAAAAATGTTTCTTGAAGAGCTGTAAATATCAATCTTCTATCTGTACCATCATTTTTTACTGCATTTGCAAAAGGTTCCACTAAAAAACCATAAAGATTTTCTGCAAAAAAATAACAGCCAGTGAAGAAAATTATAAGAAAAATAAAACTATTAATTAATCTTTTTCTTAGTTCAGTCAAATGACTAAAAAAACTACTTTCTTGCTCTTCGTTATTCATCTTTATTTTTTTCTTTATTATTTTTTTCTTCAGTATTGTTTTCTAAATCTATATTAGAAACTTCATTTTCTATATTATTAATATATTTTTTAACTGTACTGATCCATGAACCAACTTTTTTTAACATTATAGGAAAATCCTTAGGACCTAAAACAATTATTGCTACTGCAACTACAATTAAAATCTCAAACCAACCGATAGTAGGCATGTGATTTAATCTTTATTATTTGAATCTTGATTATTTTCGGAGATGTTTTTAGTTTCAGACTCATCTGTAACGTCTGATGCCATACCTTTTTTAAAACTTTTTATTCCTTTAGCAACGTCGCCCATTAAACTTGAAATTTTTCCTCTACCAAAAAGTAAAACCACAAGAATTACTACAATTGCAATTTGCCAAATTCCTATACTCATTTTAAGTTTATAGCCTGTTTATAATTGTTTTAAAAGTGACTTTTTATTTATTATCCTCTTCACTTAGAGTGCTATTTAACATTTCGTCAATATTTGAGTAAATGTCCTCTTTTTTCTCATCTTGTTTTTCTTTGTAAAATTTGCCTGTTCCAAAAATAGCATCATTAACACTAGTGGTATCAATTAAACCGGCAGAACCTAGCTCATCAACAGTAGGTAAATCGGATAATTTTTGTAAATTAAAATGACTTAAAAATTCATCTGTAGTAACGTATAAAATTGGTTTACCCGGAACATCTTTACGACCTCCAGGTTTGACCCAGTTAAGTTCCATTAAAATTTCAAGTGTGTTAGTTCCAAATGCAACGCCCCTAATTTCCTCTATCTCAGCCCTAGTGACTGGCTGATGATAAACAATTATCGCTAAAGTTTCTACTGCAGCTCTGGATAATTTTTTTTCTATTGTTTTTTCTTGATTCATTAAATTAGATAATTTTGGAGACGTTCTAAAAGACCATTTTTTTGAGATACAAACTAAATTTATTCCACGGTTTGAATATTCTATCTGTAACTTCTTTAATGATTTTTCTATGTTAATTTTTTTTGAAAGTTTACTTTCTATTGTATCTACGTCCAAAGGTTCAGCAGCTGCAAAAATTATACCTTCAATTTCTTTTTCAATAGATGTTAGTTTAGATGGGAAATTAACTATGTTATTTTTTTTTTCTACTTTATTTTTCATGAGTTTTCTTTAACATAAATATCATCGAATAAATTATCTTGTTTAATCTTTAAATTGCCTTCTTTCACTAACTCTAAAGACCCTGCAAAAATTCCTGCCTTACCAGTTTTATTATAACCTTTGGATGTTTTGAAGTTTTTAGGGATTAATTCTTCTAAATTTTTCCATTCTATTAGTTTTCCAAAAAATTCCTTTATAGTTTTAATACCATCCTCAGTCGTAAAAACTGGTAATCTTGGAATGTTAAGTTTCTGAAAATCTTTGGTCATAATTATTGATGAGTATGATTTTAAAAGTTCAAACAAGCTTAATTTGTATTCAGCACTATAGATAGATCTTATATTACCTCTCATTCCCCTAGTTCGAATTTCACGGCCAAGTCTTTTTCTTTTTAGCATTTGATCAGATAATAATCGGATTAATTCAAGTTTTTTTAATTGAAGCTTTAATTTTTCAGCCACTTCCTGAACTTTGAATTCTTCTTCTGGTGTTCCAGGCAATAATAACTTAGATTTTAAATACGCTAACCAAGTTGCCATTAACAAATATTCTGATGCAATCTCTAGATTAAGATCTTTATTTTTCGAAATAAAATCATGAAACTGATCTGCTAGTTTTGTTATTGAAATTTCCTCAAGATTAACTTTTTGTGCTTTTGCTAGGTCTAAAAGTATGTCTAAAGGGCCAGTATAATTATCAACATTAACTTCAAATAGAGTGTTCCTAGAATCAATCATAAATTAATATTAACTTAAAATTTTATAAAATTGTGATGTTTTTTTTATAATAAATGAATTTAATTTTGGAGAATTTTCCGCAACTATATTCATTTCTTTTAAATTTCCATTGCAATGTAGAGCCAAATTACAACCTGCTTTAAAAGATTTAATTGTATTAAGCTTAATATTATATTTCAAACTTTTCATTGATAAATCATCAGAAATTAAAATATTTTTAAATTTTATTTGCTTACGAATAATTTTAATCATTTTTTTTGAATGTGTAACAGTATTACTTGGATCAATTTTATTAAAAATTATATGGGCTGTCATAGCAAATAGAGAATTTTTTTTTTTAAATGTTTTGAAATCATTTTTTTTTAAATAATTTAACGATTTGTTTATTTTTGGAGTGAAATAGTGGCTATCGACTTTGGACAAACCATGACCTGGAATGTGTTTGATAACTGTGCCAATTGAATTTTTTTTAAAATTTTTGATACAAATATCACCTATTTTAGAAACAATTTTAGGATTTCTAGAAAATGAACGATCACCAATAACTTTTGAAGTTCCGGTATAGCGTAAATCTAAAATTGGCACTGTATTAATATTAATTCCTAAATTGGATAAAAGATAACTAGTTTTATCAATAAATAATTTATAAATAACATTAAATTTACGATTATCTTTAATGAACAATTTCCCAAAATATTCAGAGGTTAAGGTATCAAACGAAATTAATTTACTTAATCGATTCACTCTACCACCTTCTTGATCAATTATTATCGGATAATTTTTATCTTTAAATATTTTCTTAATATTTTTAGTTAGATTTACAATTTGAGCAATATTTCTTAAATTTCTGGTGAATAATATAACACCCCAAGGTTTATATTTATTTAAAAATTTAATTTCACTACGACTAAGTTTAGTACCCTTTAAGCCTGTAATAAAAGATCTACGATTATTCATTTTTATCAATTAATTCCCAAAAATAATATTTTTTATCTTTTTTTATTTTTGAGTCTTTAACATATTCAATTATATTTTTTGTATCATCCTCTAATATTGATAAATACTGAGAATATATATCTATCTTTTTATGAATATCATTTAAAGATCTAAAGGAATTTTTTTTATTAACATCAGAAAAATAATATTTACTAGTTAAAAAAATAGATAAAGAAATTATAGTTATAAAAATTAAATATCTTATTTCTTTAATCATTACATCTTTTCAGGTGTATCAACATTTACAATATCCATACCAGATTTAATAACGTTAGATATAACTTTTAGAAAAACTAATTTATCTGGAGATATTTCATTTTGATCGTTAATGAATCTTTTTTCTGGCTGTTGTTTTCCTAAATTCCAATAAGAATGAAATTCTGACGCTAGTTCATATAAATATACTGGAATACGATGTGGTTCAAGTTTGGTACTTGCAGCATCAATACATTTGGGCCATTGAGAAACTTTTTTTAAAATCCTAATTTCATCACTTGAATATTCAAATTTATAATTATCTATTTTAACTTTTGATTTTAAATCTTTATTAAGATGTTTAAAAACAGATGAGATTCTTGCATAACAATACTGAACATAATAAAGTGGATTATCTTTAGATTTCTCTTTTACTGCATCAAAATCAAAATCTAATTCAACATCACTACTTCTGTTAAGCATTATAAATCTAGTGGCATCTTTACCAACTTCTTCAACTAAATCATCAACTGTTATGTAGTCTCCTTTTCTTTTTGACATTTTGAAAGGTTTATTGTCTTTGATAAGTTTGACAAGTTGGCTAATTTTACAAATTAATTTATTTTTAACACCTGATAATGCGTCAACAGAAGAAGATATTCTTTTTATATACCCAGCGTGATCTGCGCCTAAAATATTGATTAAATAATCAAAATTTCTATCAACTTTATTTTTGTGATAGGCTACATCACTTGCAAAATAAGTCCAGGTGCCATCAGATTTTTGTAGGGCTCTATCTTTATCATCACCAAAATCTGTTGATTTAAATAATAATTGCTCTCTCTCAACCCAATTTTTATTATCATTACTTGCTGGAGCTTTAATTTTGCCTTTGTAAACATACTTGCCAGCTTCTAGAAATTTGATAACTTTTTCAACTTCATTGTTTAATACAATGCTTTTCTCACTAACAAAATTATCATGATTAATTCCTAAACTTTTCAAATTTTTTTTAATTAAAAGTAATGCCTGTTCTATAGATAATGTAGTTAATTTATCTGCAATTTCATCGTAATTATCAAAGTTTATATCTGAATTTAATGAAACAATGTTTTTAGCAAAGTCAACCAAGTAATCACCAGGGTATAGATCTGGATTATCTTTGGGAAAAGGTTCTTTAAATTTTACTTCACGAATTCTAAAATATACAGATTTAGTATAATTTATTATTTGATTGCCATAATCATTAACATAATATTCTTTAGTAACTTTATGTTTATTAAAAATTAATACATTTGAAATGACATCACCTAATATGGCGCCTCGGCAATGACCAACATGCAAAGGACCTGTTGGGTTGGCTGAAACGAACTCTATTAAATAATTGAACTTTTTTTCTTTTTCATTAACACCAAATTTTTTTGAATTACTGATAATTTCTTGAATAAAATTTGTCCAAAATAAAGGTTTAAACTTAATATTAATAAAACCTGGTTTCACAATAGTTATATTTTCAACTAACAGATCTTTTTCTTTTATGATGGGAGATATTTGTTCAGCTAAATCGATTGGTGATTTTTTATTTAATTTTGAAAGCACCATTGCAACATTAGTTGAAATATCACAATCGAATTGTGGTGGTGGAATTTCTGCATTAATTCCATTAAAAGTTTCTGGGATAAGTAATTCTCCTTTTTTGTTAAGATCAATTAAAATTGATTTAATTTTATCTAGGTACGATTCAAAAATATTCATTTATAATTGTTATATAAGTTAATAGCATAACGGTCTGTCATACCTGAAATAAAATCTGAAATAGCTCTAAATTTATCTTTAGTCAATTGATCTTTTGAAAGGAATTTTCTGGGATTTGATTTAATTATATTAAATAAGTTTTTAATAATCATTTTACCTTTCTTATTTTTTCCTAGAACTGATTTGTTACTATACATTTTAGTTCTTAAAAATAATCTAATTTCTTTTTCAGAATTCTGCAATCTATCTGAAAACCCAACTACAAATTGATCTGTTTTAGCAACATCTTTTACAGATTTAATTTTTAATTTTTTTATTTTTTTTTGTGTGTTAGTTAATAAATCCTTAATCATTAAATCAATTGAGTCTCTAATTATTTGATAAGTAGCTATTTTATAATTTCCTCTATTAATCTTATTTTTATACTTAAGATAAATTAATTTAAAAAAGTCTATTTCCACAAGTTCTTCTAATTTAAATAAATTAGCTTTAATTCCATCTTGTATGTCGTGGTTATTATAAGCAATATCATCTGAAATTGCTGAAATTTGAGCTTCTAAAGAAGCATAAGTTTTGAAATTAATCTTTCCCTTAAAAGTTTTTAAACCAATCAAACTATTTACTAAGCTTGGATCTTCAACAGGACCATTATGTTTTAATAATCCTTCTAAAGTTTCAATAGATAAATTAAGACCTTTAAACTTAAAATACTTATTTTCTAAAAACATAACTATTCTTAATGTTTGAAGATTATGATCAAAACCACCATAATTTCCCATACATTCATTTAAAGCGTCTTCACCAGCATGACCAAAAGGTGTGTGGCCTAAATCGTGAGCGAGACTTAATGTTTCGGCTAAATCTTCATTTAAGTTTAAATATTTTGCAATAGATCTAGCTATTTGTGCAACCTCAATAGAATGAGTAATTCTTGTTCTAAAATGATCTCCTTCAGTATTCACAAATACTTGGGTTTTATGTTTCAATCTTCTAAACGATGCGCTGTGAATAATTCTATCTCTATCTCTTTGAAATGGTGATCGATACTTTGAGGTGGGTTCTTTACTAAGTCTACCCTTACTTTTGAATACGCCTAACAAAGTGTGTTTTTTCATCCTTTAATTTAAATAATTAAGTATTATATTAGTAATATCAGTGTTCAGACATGATTAAAGAAATTAAATTTACAGATAATGCTTTAAAACAGATAGCAAATTTATTGTCTAAAAAAGACGTAGGTTCTTTTTTTAGAATCGCTATTAAAGGTGGTGGTTGTTCTGGATTTCAATATGAATTCACATTTGATAAATCTAAAAATGACGATGATTTCAATTATGAAAATATATTAATTGATAAAACATCAGCAGACCTATTAAAAGGCTCTGAAGTTGATTATGTATCTGAACTTATAGGTGAGTCTTTTAAAATTTCTAATCCACAAACCAAATCTTCTTGTGGTTGTGGTGTCTCATTCTCTCTTTAATGATTATTTCATCCTGGAACGTTAATTCAGTTAGAGCAAGAATAGATAATATCAAAAGTTATTTACTAAAATACAAACCTGACGTTTTAATGATGCAAGAAATTAAAACTGAAGATGTTAATTTTCCCTATGATGATTTTGCATCTATGGATTATGAAAGTCATGTTTTTGGTCAGAAAAGCTATAATGGTGTTGCTATTATATCTAAAGGTAAATTAGAAAATGTCAGAACTGATTTAATTAAAGATAAATTAAAGCAATCAAGAATAATTTCTGCAGAGATTAAATATAAGAAAAAAGTTATCCAGTTAATAAATATTTATACTCCTAATGGAAACCCTGTTGATACTGAAAAATATGATTATAAAAAAAATTGGATGGATCAATTAATTAAGCAATTAAAAACTTTATCAAAAAAAAATTCTAACATAATTCTTGCTGGTGACTTTAATGTCATTCCAGCTGCCGAAGATGTTTATAATGTTAAAAGCTTTGAAGACGATGCTCTATATAGACTTGAAATAAGGAAAAAATTTAGAGAGATGTTAAATCTAGGTTTTAATGATGTTTACAGGTATTTTAATGAAGATAAAGAAGGCTATACATTTTGGGATTATATGAGAGGTGCGTGGCAAAAAAATTACGGTATGCGAATTGATCATTTCTTAGTTTCAAACTCTATAATTGATAATGTAAAAGAGATTAATATTAATAAAGATCCTCGTGGAAGAGAAAAACCCTCAGATCACACGCCTATTGAAATTAAACTAGCTTAGAGACTTTATTTTATTAACCAAATCCTCATTGATATTTCTAGGACCTGTATCCTGTCTATTTTTATGTCTTCTTTCACCAGGCAATCTAACTTCACCCATTGATTTCATTTTTTCAAAAAATTCTTCAGCATGTTTTTGCCAAGTTGTTCCAGCTGTTTTATCAGGACAAATAGCTAAAATAAATTCACCACCACTAGGTGGTCCACCATCATTATTATCTTTAGCAGCCGTTTCGTAACTAAAATTATCTCCAACTAAAGCACCTGCAAGTAATTCAACCATCATTGCAATTGCAGAACCTTTATATCCACCAAAAGGCAATAATACACCTCCGTCTGCTATTTCACCTGGATCTGTTGTTTCTTTACCATCTTTACTTAAGCCTGTACCAAGTGGAACTTTATGCCCTTCTCTTTTTGCAACTTGTACTTCACCCATCGCCATTGAGGCAGTGGCCATATCGTAGACAACGGGAGTTTTTCCTGGTCTAGGCCATGCAAATGAAATTGGGTTAGTGCCAAATAAAGGTTTGATTGCACCAGCAGGAGCAACAGCAGGCTTGTATGATGTGCAAGCAAAAGCAACTAAGCCATCTTCTGCTAACTTTTCAGTTTCAGGCCACATAGCAGCCATATGATGTGAATTATTTATGGCTAAAACAGCAACCCCATTTTCTTTTGCGGCCTTAGCTAATTCAGGCAAACCCTTACTTAAAACAACTGGAGCTAAGCAATTATTACCTTGAACTTTAATTACAGATGAAGAAACTTTATTTATTTCAGGTTTTCCTTTACCGTTGATCTTTCCACTTTTGAGACCACTGACATAAGCGGGTAATCTAAACAAGCCATGAGATACAGAACCATCTCTTTCAGCATTCCTAATTAGATTTGATAAAATAGATGCTGTTTCATTATCGCATCCATTAGCTAATAATGTTTTTTTAGCTAAATCAAATATCTTTTCTAATGTAAGGGAAACTGTACTCACTCTTATATTAAATACTATCTGTGTTTCTTTTTCAAATCTTTTTTAAGATCTTCGTGGTCACCTACCACAATATGATATTTGCTCTTCGTTACATATTTTTCTAAAAAAGGGACAGCTAATAATGGCAGGAACCCACCTATTACAATTCCATAAGCTGCACTTTGTAAATCTGGATCTGCTAATGCTGCAATAAAATCTGCTATAATGTGAGCAAAAACAATTCCAACTATTCCAGCTATAGCACCATTTGAAAGTATCTTCAAAAACCTATTAATACTCCACCCTGTATAAAATCCAATTAAAGGTATTAAAGTATGAATAAATCCAAAAGTTGCACCTCTTAATATGCTATGTTCTTCTATTAGCTCTTCCATAAAATGAAGAAATTCAGGCAATTCATGTGAATGTCCTTCTTCAGCACCTACTAAAGTTGAGCTTAAAATATATATACTTAAAGTTAAAAAACTTATTTTTTTCATTAGTTACATCTCCTACATGTTGTTGAGACCTCAAGTTGAAATTTACTGAGATCATATTTTTTAATTGGGTTTTTTTTAAATATTGCTTCAAATAATTCAGATTTTAACTCTTCCGTATCACCACAATCTCTACAAATAGCAATCGAAGGATTATGATTTACATGAGAATGATTGCATAAAACATATGTCTTATTTTGGTTCGACTTGTGGATTTTATCTTCTGATATAAGTTTTTTTAAAGATCTATAAACAGCCATGGGTTGTATTTTTTTATATTTTTGAAATTTATCTAAAATTTCATAAGCAGTTAAATGCTTTTTAGAACGTTTGATTATTTCAAAAACTATGTCGTTGTTATTCATATCTGTAAACCTACTTTTTCATATTACTATCTTAATTTATAAATGTTATGTTATAACATAACATAATAATTGTCAACTATAACTGGACATTAGTATTAAATAATATAATAAAAATGAATATTCTCATCCAAACAAAACTTGATAAATTCTTATACTTTACTTATTTTTTTTTTATTATAGTGATAGATGAATCAACGCCTTACAAAAAAAAATAATAAATTTAGTTATAGATAAATTTCCTCACACCTATTAAATCGTATCAAGAAAAAGAATCGTTCGAAACGGAAAACAATAAAATAAAATAAAAAATAGGAAAAACAATGGAACTGACAACAATATATACGATCGTCGGCTTTGCTTTAGCGGGATATAGTGTTATCGCAAATGACTCTATACAAACGCTAGGTACTTTTATAGCGTCCAAACAAAAATGGTTTAAATGGTACATTCTTGCAGGTTCAGCGTCTTTAGTAATGGCTATTGCTATTACTTGGGGGTGGTACTCGTATGATGGTGATATATCATACGGCAGACTTAATAGAATACCATTTCAAGAAATTCAATGGTACCATGCAGTAGCTCCAGCTATACTTCTTATATTAACTAGAGTAGGAATACCGGTATCAACAACCTTCTTAGTTTTATCAGCATTTGCGTCTACCGTAGTTTTAGAAAAAATGTTAATGAAAAGTGTTGTAGGTTATGGCTTGGCTGCTGTAGTTGCATATTTAGCTTGGATAATAGTATCAAAATTTATCAATGAAAAATTTGATGAAGTACAAGATAAATGGATAGGATTTTGGAGAAACTCTGTATGGGTAACTTCAGGTTGGTTATGGTGGGTTTGGTTATCTCA
>Ga0209425_10003016_pt1 | contig 18216 bp, 17 predicted proteins | sample COG_05_FD_184749 | JGI IMG/M metagenome (GOLD analysis project Ga0209425, IMG submission 184749) | Pelagic Microbial community sample from North Sea - COGITO 998_met_05 (SPAdes) (version 2) | ecosystem: Environmental > Aquatic > Marine > Neritic zone/Coastal water | place: Helgoland, sampling...
TGAAGAAGAATTTGGATCTGAAATTTCAGATAGTGAAGCTGAGAAAATTTTAACTGTTGGTGATGCAGTTAAGTTTATCGAAGGAAAAGCGAACTAATAGTTTAAATGCCCTCAGAAAATGATGGCGTAATGATTGTTTTATCCTCTCCTTCTGGGGCGGGTAAAACCACATTAGTTAAAATGTTATCCGAAATGGATAACTATGAAACCTCTATTTCACACACAACTCGTCAACCAAGACCCAATGAAGTAAATGACAAAGACTATTATTTTGTTAATGAAAATGATTTTAATAGGTTAATTAAAAATGAGGAATTTCTTGAATATGCAAAAGTATTTAGTAATTTTTATGGAACAACTAGAACACCTGTAATTGACAAATTAAATAAAGGTAAAAATGTTTTATTTGATATCGATTGGCAAGGTGCAGATCAGATTAAAAACAAAAAGTTAGATTACAAACTCATAACATTTTTCATTTTGCCTCCAAGTAAAGAAGTCTTATTTGAAAGATTATCAAATAGAGATATGAAAGATAAATTAATTGCTGAAGAAAGAATGAAGCAATTTGGAAGAGATGTATTGCATTGGATAAATTATGATTATGTTGTGATTAATGATGAATTAAAAAGTTGTTATTCTAAAATTACTAATTTAATTAATGCTGAAATTTCTGATGGGTCTAAAGATTATGATTTGGAATATATTCGAAATCATGTAGAAAAATTAACTTCTTAATTTTTCATATTCAATTGTTAATTTATAATAAGTATCAAAATCTAAATTTTGAGGCCTTAAATTTAAATCTAAATTAAATTTATTAAGTAGATCATTATTTCCATTAAATATTTGGTTAAATGGTTTTTTTAACATCTTTCTTCTATGACTAAAAAATACTCTGGTAATTTTTTCTAAATTTAACGGATCTTTAATATCAGCAAAGTTTTTTTTAGGAGTAAAGTGAATTAAAGTGCTTTGTATTTTGGGTCTTGGTGAAAAACTTTCAGGTGCAATATCACAAATTTTATTTATGTTTAGTCTCCAATTCGATAAAATCGATAATCTTCCGTAAGCAGATGTATTAAATTGAGCTATAATTCTGTCTGCCACTTCTTTTTGAAACATTAAAATAAGGTCAGAAAACCAATAATTTTTCTTTAAATTTACAATCCATGTACTTAAAATTTCTGTTGAAATATTGTAGGGCAAATTTCCAAATACCACGATTTTATTTTTTGAAAGTGAGCTTGTATCAAATTTAAGAATATCCTCGTTAAAAATTATAACCCTTTCATCAATTATTTCTTTTAAAGATTCTGCTAAAAAATTATCTTTTTCTACAAGATACATTTTGCTTGGATTATTTTTTAAAATTTCTTTGGTTAAGTTTCCGGTACCAGGTCCAACTTCTAAAATTTCATTATCAGTAATTGAAACAGTGTTAACTATCTTGCTGATTATATCACTATCTATTAAAAAATTTTGACCTAAACTTTTTTTTGCTCTAATCACTTAAAAATCTAAAAATTTTATTGAGTTATGTAAGCTTAAATGATTAGATTTATTTTTACCAAGCATAGATTCATTAGGGCCATGATCAGGGGAAACCCTAATAAATGGAAGACCTATAGTTATATTTATTGCCTCATATTCAAATAGTGTTTTAATAGGAGCAAGTACCTGATCATGATACATTCCAATTATTAGATTAAATTTTTTTCTATTATTTTTTAAAAAAATAGTATCTGCCGCCAAAGGACCCTGAATATCATATTTAAGTTTTTTCAATTTTTTAATTGTAGGATAAATAATACTTTTATCCTCATTAAAACTATCAATACTCTCACAGTGTGGATTAAGTCCTGTGACACCAATTTTAATTTTTTTATTAAATTTTATTTTCCAAAATTTATCTACAAGTCGTACTTTTTTAATTAATTCTAATTTGTTAATTCTTTTAGAAACATATTTAATTGGAAGGTGAGTGGTCAAAGGACAAACAGAGAGCTTTTTATTATAAATTATCATTGCAAAATCTTTAGTGTTAGTTTTTTTTGCTAAAAATTCTGTAATTCCGTTGAATTTGTTTTTCAAAAAAGTTTTCTTAGAGATTGGTCCGTTAATAAATTTGTTGCTAATATTGTTTTTGATTAATCTTAAAGCTATTTGAAAGCAAGAAGAAATATATTCATTTGATCTAGGGGTAATCTTTTCAAATGCTTTGGTTTGTTTAAAGTCTACATTTATTAAATTTATTTTCTTTAAATTATTTTTCTTTTTAATTACATCGTTTTCATTAATAAGATTTAAACTAATTTTTTTTCTTAAAACACTAGCCTGTTTGATAATTAGCTTTTCTGATGCAATTAAAATAATAGGAGATTTAATTTTTTTTTTTATAACTTTAAAAAAAATTTCAAAAAAAACACTATTAGGTTCTCCAGCAACAATTATTATTGGTTTATAATTCATCAATTTGTAAATTTTTTTTAATCTTATTAAAATAAATTTTTGAATATTGATTTAATTGATTATTTTTTTCAAAATTGGTTATTTTTATTAATTCTTCCTCAACATTAACTTCAATTTGAGTATTTCTAATATCATTAATTTGTAAAATTAAAAAACCACCTGATACATTAATTGGTTTTGTAAAATCATTAATCTTTAAATTTTTTATTGCATCTTTTATTTTCCTATTAAGAGAATTTTCATTGATCCAATCTAATTTACCTCCAAAATTTGAAGTTGTAGAAACACTGTATTTAAGAGCTGCAAAATCAAAACCACTATTATTTATTACATCGCTGATTTCTGAAAATTTATTGTCTAGGTCATTTAGATTTGAAACCTCAAAAGAAATCTCAGACAATAAATATGATTTTGAAAATTTATTATCTTTATTTATTTTTGCTTTTAAATTTTTTTCATTGATTTTAACTTTTGAAGAAAACTTAATTAAGATTAACTCATTCCAAAGAGCTTCAATTTCTAATTTATTTTTTACATTTTCAATATCAACGTTATTAAGAATTAAATATTCTTTAAAGTCATCTAAATTTGCCAAACCTATTCTTGAGTAGACATTTTGTAAAATTTTATTCAAGAATTCTTCAGGTAATTGTGGATTTTTAAAAGTTTTTTCAATTTCGATTTTTTTTATTCTTTCATTCACAATTGATCTTTTTGAAAGTTCAATAACATCTTTTTTATTGGAATTTTTTAAGCTTGGGTTTAATGCAATTAAGTATTTATATTCACTATTTACATCTAAACTTGTAATTATTTGATTTTCAATTTTCACTAATATCTTATTTTCTATCCCAAACGAACTAGAGCTATTAATAAAAAAAATAGTCGTCAAATATATTAGAATTAACTTTTTTAACATTTATTTAACTATTTCTTTATTCCAGTTTCATAGGTTGCTAATGGAAATAATGTTATTGAAAAAAATAAATCTTGGGTGGGTTTCAGGTCATTATCTTGGTAAAAGCTTTTTTTAAATTTTAAGGCAGCTGTTAAACAATCGTTTCTATACTCATAACTAAGATCATAATATTCTGTTAAATTAATTTCTTTATTTCTTCTTGTAGAAAATTTTAAAGAAGTATTATCATTAATCATATATTCTGTATTATTTGAAAGCACATGTGTTGATCCAATTTCATGTCTTTTTTCAATATAGTTGAAAGATGTAACAAAATTATTAATTGAAAATTCAGTTGAAATTGAGTTTGAATTTATAGTCTTCAAATCATTATCCAATGAAAAATCATAAACTAAATCCAAATTATTAAATAATCTATTATTAATAGACCCAAATATGTCTGAATTTTTCTTGTTAATTGTAGAGCTTATTGGAATATCATTTTCAAATTGATCTCTTACAACAGTTGCTAATTTAACCTCAAAATATTTATCTTTGGCATCTTCAGTCAGATCATTTTCTTGTAGATCAAATTTATAATCTAAACCAAATGTAAGAGATCTTCCGGCTTCAAAAACATTTGAGATTCCCAGTCTATTTATATCATACACATTGTTTGCAGTAATATTAGCTGCTGTGTCTCTATAGTTGTCCATATTATTTCCTGGATTAATTCTTAAAGAAATTTTTGGTGTAAGAGTTTGTCTATTCATATTAGTTGATTTTAATAAAGGGATAGCAGAGTCAATTTTTAAAATACTCATTCCGTCTATTTGTATGTTGGATGAATATATAGAGTCATTTTTTCCTGCTGAATTTAAATTCTTTAAATATAAGTCAAAGTTATTTTTAAATCCTAATTTTGATATAAAGTCATTTGAATTGTAAATAAGGTCATTAACAACAGTAGTTCTTACATTATTTGTGTTTGAAAGTTTATTTACTCCTGATGAATAAAAATTTAAATATCCATTAATTGTATTGTCAGCAATCATTGAAGTTATATTTTTTGAAAAATCATAATAAGGTAAAGTGTATTGATACCTATCACTGTGTTTTACTCCTAAGTTTTCATAAACTTCTATACCTGTTGATAAATTTTGATTTTCTTTTTCAAGATAAAGTTTAACATTCGAGTTCAATGTTGTTTGGCTTTCTGGTAATAACGGTGTGTCGAATAAATTGTTTTCAAAAACTTTTAAATACGTGTCGTTTGTAACTCTTTCAATATTGGCTTCAAATCTACTTTCTATAAAATTAGGAATGTTTAATTTACTATTATAATTAAGAAATAAATGATTAATATTTTTAGTTTTACTATTAGTTGATGATTTATAATCTCTTAAAAAAGCAAAATCAGCAATGAGTGATGAGTTTTTCTCTTTTTTTCTAAACTCAGTTTGCAAGATATATTTTTCTTTCTCAAATTTTGAAAATTTTTCAAATAATGTTGGTTTAAAAGTTAAATCTTTATTAGGCCCAAGAGTTTTAAAATAAGGGATGTTAATTGACGAGCCTAGAGTTTTTGAATTATTCAATCTAGGTTGTAAAAAACCACTTCTTCTTTTTACAGATGAGTCTGGATGAAAAAATTTTGGAAAATATAAAATAGGAGTATCATATATTTTTATTACTGCATTTTTATAAATCATATCTTTTTTGATTTTGTCGTGTGTTATTTTTTCGGCTTTTATACTCCAAGGAGGACAATCATCATTAAGTTTACAGCTAGTGAAAATTGCATTATTTACAATGGTCTTATTTTGATCACTTGATGAGGTTGAGCCATAAATTCTAGGATCATTACTTTGATCTCCAAACACATCTTTATGGATATTAATCTTAGTTTCTTTTGCTATATAACTTTTATTCTTAAAATTAAAAAAACCTTCTGAAAAAAAATATTTATCTATTTTGCTTCCCTCAACTTTTGCCAAAACTTCAATCTCTTTGGCTTTTAATAGTTCTTTGGTTATATCATATGAGAATTTATCTAGTTTATAAATATTTCCATTGTCATCTTCTATAGATGTTTTTTTTTCTGAAAATATGTTTTCATTATTTCTAAAATAAGAGATGTCACTTGAATTAAATTTATATTTTTTTTGAATTAAAGCTTTAGTTTCGCCTTTTGTAAAAATTTTTTCTACATTTACTAAGTAGGATATTTCTTCTGCATAAATTTTTGTATCTTTCTCATAATCATTGATTTCAGCATTCTGTTTTGCTTTAAAAAAATTACGGCTTTTGTCATATTCTAAATTATCTGCTTTTATATCTTTATTTTCATCAACAACTTTTGAATTTCCAATTGTAAATATTTTTTCGTCGTTTTTAAAATAAATTATTTTATCAGCAATAATTATAACATTTTTAATATTATCTACATATTTTACATTGCCAGTTATTTCCAAAATATTTTTAAGTTTATTGTAAAAAAAATTTTCACCTGTAATAGTGCTACCATCATCTGAAATAGCTGTTCCCCCATTGGTGCCATTAATTTTATTTCCATTTTCTAAAATCTCTATTTCAGTAACGTTTAATGTAAATGCTTCATTTGCATTTGAGGTACTTAAGGAAAAGATAATCCAAATTAGGAAGAGGAATGAATTAAAAAATTTATTTTTCATTTATATTTAATAACATTATTAGATTTACTAAACTTAAAAATATAATGGGTGTCCATACCGATACCATTAATGGTAGTTTTTCAGTTGAACCCATTACGTTAAAAAAGTTGTTTATATAATAAATTATTACCGAAAATAATAGACCAATAATTATCTTAATGACTTTGCTGTTAGTTTTTTTAGTATTTAGCATGATAACTGAAGATAGAACTGTCATTATGACTAAAATTAAAGGATATGTTGCAACTTTATAAATTTGCATATCAACATCTACAGTAGAATAATTTAATGATTTATAATTTTGTCTTAAATCAATAAGTTTTAGGAGTGAAAGTGATGATAAATTTGAAAACAAACTTTCAATTTTTTTTTGATTAAAATTTGATTTAAATTTTATCAAATCTTTTTTTTTACTTATATTTTCTTCAAAAATTGTTACATCATAAATTAACCATTCATTATCTCTTATATCTATCTTGTCACTTTTGAGACTTTTGATTAAATTAAATTCATCATCAAAAGTTGTTATAAAAGTATTAGTTAAAAAATTGTTATCAATTTTAGATGAATTTATAATGCTAGTCTTATTGTCGACAACATCTTTCATCCATAATCCATTTTTATTTATGACTGCCAAATAAAGTTTATCATCAGAAAATTGATTCTTAATTTGCAAGTAATAATGCTGTAAATTGGATGAAAGAGAATAAAATGTAGTTACAGTCAAAATGCCAATAACAAAACTAACAAAACCCAAGATGTAAATTATTTTAATATTTTTTAAGCCTGAATATTTAAAGATATTTATTTCATCATTATTAAATAACTTAAGAAAAAAAAATTGAGTTGCTATCAAAAATATAAAAGGAAACATTTCAAAAATAATAGATGGTGAGCTCATAATAGATAGATAAATTGGATAAAGTGAATGCACTTCTTTATTACTAAAAAACTCAATTTCTTTTAAAATGTTTAGAATAAATACAAGGCACAACATTATAAAAAAGACGTTAAGAAACGACTTTATAAACCCATTTATTAAAAATTTTGTATATGTTTTCATTTTGTAATTCTGGAAAATAATTTTAATTTATGAATAAAAATTATGTAAAAAAATAAAGTTAGAAAAATGGGAAGAATTAAAATTAAAATATTTTTGTTTAAATTATTTGAAATATATCCAAGTGAACTCTCAGATAGTATTATCAGCCCAAGTCCAAGTAAAAAAATAGAATATTTGTATTTATTATATTTAAGATTTTCTTTTGAGGTTAATATAAATAATAGAGAAATTAATATTAAAACTGGTAAATAAAATGGATTTATCAATCTTTTAAATATTGTTTTATAAATATTTCTAGGATTATTTTTATTGCAATTAATTACATTGTAATCTTTTTTTTCAAAAATAGATTTTATACATCTTATCAAAGAAATTGTTGATTGTTCTTGTATCTTTTTGTGAGTAACAAGATGCGAGTCCATATTTCCTAATCCAAAATCTGATCTAGAAAAGTCGAAATTTGTAATATTGTTATTATTTTGATTTAAAGTTTGGCCGTCGTAAAGAACAAGAATTTTTTTATTTCCTTTTAATTCAAAAACTCCTTTTTTAGCAAATGTGATTTGAAATCCTTTTTCATAGTTATTTTTTTTGATATAAATATTTTTAAGTTCCCCATTTTCATTTTTATCTTCAGCAAATATAGTAAGTCCTTTGACTGTATCGTTAAACTTTTTTGGTTTAATTAATCCCTCGAAATAATCTACATTGGAACTTCTTAATTCGGATCTTGCCATTTCTTGAGATTTTGGAACAATGAGTGACATTAGTAGAATTTGTATCAACATAATCAGAATCGAAATCCAGAAAAAAAAATTTACTATGCTTATTTTGCTAACGCCGTGATTCCAAAAAATGATTAATTCATTGTTTGCCTCGTATTTGATAAATGTATAAGAAAAACTTATAAAAAGCGCAAAAGGGAGAATCCTACTAATAATTTTTGGGAAATTTAGTAGTGTATAATTGAAATAAACATTATAGTTTCTGCCATCTTCAATCATAATATCTAAAAAATTTACTGCTTGAAAAACCCAAATAATTAAACTTATGCCCAACAATGCTAAAAAGAAAAAAGTTAAACAGTCTAATAATAATTTTCTAAAAATAATTTTTTTCATTGAAATATGTAAATTTTGACAATATATAGCATTCTACTCGTTAGGATTGTATTTAAAATTTATGACTGTTCAAATTAATTATAAAAGCGGTAATTCGAAAAAAATTTCGTCAAATCTTGTCTTATTTGTGGATGAAAAATTCAATATTAGTGGTTTAAAAAAATATATCTCAAATTCTGAATTATCATATATCTCAGACCTATTAAAAAATAGTGATTTAAAAAAAAGTTTACTTGTTTTCGAAATTAATTCGAAAAAAACAATATTTTTAGTTTCAATTAAGAAAGACATTAATACTTCTGATATAGAAAATTTAGGTGCTAAATTTCATGGCTATATAAAATATGATAAGAAAAATAATTATTTTGTAAACTCAGATACCATCAATAGTAAGATTAAAAACTTTGTAGGATATTTTTTGCATGGAATAAAATTAAAATCTTATGAATTTAATATATATAAATCAAAAAAAGATAAAAAATTTGTCTCTATAAATATAATTGGAAGTAAAAATAAGATATCTTCACAGGATCAATTAAGATTTAAAGCTTTGGAAGAAGGAACTTTTTTTGCAAGAGATCTTGTTTCTGAGCCAGGTAATATTTTACATCCTGATGAATATGCAAAAAGAATTAATTCACTTAAAAAATTTGGATTAAAAATTAGTATATACGATGAAAAAAAACTAAAAAAACTTGGAATGAACGCTTTGCTTGGAGTTGGACAAGGCAGTATTAGGGGTTCATATCTTGTTACAATGGAATGGAATGGAGCAAAAAATAATTCTAAACCTTTAGCTTTTGTTGGAAAAGGTGTTTGTTTTGATACGGGTGGTATTTCATTAAAACCTGCAAAATTTATGGAAGATATGACTTATGATATGGCAGGTTCTGCTACAGTAGTTGGTTTGATGAAAAACTTAGCTGTTAGAAAAGCAAAGATAAATGCTGTTGGCGTCGTAGGTCTTGTAGAAAATATGCCAGGGGGGAATGCTCAAAGACCTGGCGATATTGTTAAATCATATAGTGGTAAAACAATTGAAATATTAAACACTGATGCAGAAGGTAGATTGGTTTTAGCGGATGCTCTTACATTCACAGAAAAAAAATTTATGCCAAGATTTATGGTTGATTTAGCAACCCTTACAGGTGCAATCATAGTTTCTCTCGGATCTGAATACGCTGGTCTTTTTTCTAATGATGATAAATTATCTAATCAATTATTAAATGCTGGAGATAAAGTTGATGAAAAATTATGGAGAATGCCACTACATAAAAACTTTGATAAATTAATAGACTCTAAAAATGCTGATATGCAAAATATTAATTATGTTGGTGGTGCTGGATCAACTACAGCTGCACAATTTTTACAAAGATTTGTATTAAACAAAACACCTTGGGCACACCTAGATATAGCTGGTATGGCTTTTTCAAAATATGGTGGAGCACTTAATTCAGGTGGTGCAACAGGTTACGGTGTAAGATTATTAAACAAACTAATAGAGGATGACTATGAGTAATACAGAACAAACATTATCAATTGTTAAGCCAGACGCAGTTGAAAGAAATTTAGATAATGAAATAAAGGAAATGTTTAAAAATAAAGGATTTTCAATTGTAAAAGAAAAAAAAATCCAAATTGAAAAATCAGAGGCAGAAAAATTTTATAAGGTTCATGAGACAAAACCATTTTATAATGATCTTTGTGCTTATCTGTCCTCTGGACCAATTGTAGTTATGATTCTTGAAAAAGAAAACGCAGTATTAGGCAATAGAGAATTGATGGGTGCTACCAACCCAAATGATGCAGAAGAAGGCACTATAAGAAAAAAATATGGAATTTCTATTGATAAAAATTCTGTACATGGATCAGATAGTGTTGAAAACGCAAAAATTGAAATAGACTTTTTCTTTAAAGATTAAGCAGTTTAATAATAGCTTCTGGATAGAGTTTATGCTCTTGGACTAAAATCTTTTTTGCTAAGGTTTCAGGGGTATCTAACTTATTAATTCTAACTTTCTTTTGATCAATGATTTTACCAGAATCAAGTTTAGAATTTACAAGGTGAACTGTACATCCTGAATATTTATCTTTATTTTTAATTGCCTTTACATGAGTATTTAATCCTTTGTATTTTGGAAGAAGAGAAGGGTGAATATTTAGAATTTTTCCATTAAAATTTTTAATAAATTCTTTTGATAAAATTTTCATAAAACCAGCAAGACAAATTAAATTTATATTATCTTTTTTTAATTTGTTGATAACTTTTTTTTCAGATTTAGTGCTGTTAAAATTAAATACTTTTTTTTTAATTTTATTAATCTTGGCATATTTCAAACCTTTTGATTTAGGGTTGTTAGAAATAATCATCCCAATGGTTATTGGTGATTTTTTAAGTTTTGAAAATTTGATAAGTGATTTTAAATTACTACCTGTTCCAGATATAAAAATTGCTGTATTTATCTTATTAAATCCAGTTAACAGAGCCATTAAGTTTTACTTTTTCTTTAAAGTTTTTAGAGATTTTTCCTATGACATATGGTTTAAAATTATTCGTAAAATATCTTTTAATTTTATTTAATTTTTTTGGGTTAATAATTAAACAAAAACCAACACCGCAATTGAAAGTTTTAAGCATTTCTTTGTCTGATATACCTTTTTTATGAAGCCATTTAAAAATTTTAGATGCTTTTATTTGTTCTAAATTTATTTCAGCTGTTAAATTATCTGGAATAACTCTTTTAATATTATCAGCTAAACCACCTCCAGTAATGTTTGCACATCCATTAATTAAATCTTTGTCTATTAATTTTAAAACTTCACTTACATAAATTTTAGTTGGTCTAATTAACTCTTTTTTTAAAAAGTTGTTTTTTTTTATATCTATTTTTTTTTGTTTAAGAAGATAGCGTACTAGAGAATATCCATTTGAATGAAGACCGCTTGAGGGAATAGCTAAAATTAAATCATTATTTTTAATTTTATCTTTCCTTAAAATTTTATTTTTACCAACAATGCCAACAGCAAAACCTGCAATATCAAATTTACCTTTTTCATACGTGCCAGGCATCTCAGCTGTTTCTCCACCAACTAGTTCACATTTAGATAACTCACAACCTTTTAAGATACCTTTAATAATTGATTTTAATTTTTTTAAATCAATTTTATTTATTGATATATAATCCAAAAATAATAGAGGCTTAGCACCCTGAACAATTAAATCATTCACACTCATTGCAACTAAATCTATTCCAATAGTGTCATACTTATTAAGAGTATTAGCAATTTCCACTTTAGTGCCAACACCATCGGTGCAAGCAACAATTTTAGGTTGTTTTATTTGATTTGGTATTTCTGATATAGATCCAAAACCTCCAATATTTGAAAACTTTTTTTTGCCTCTTTTTTTTGATGAAACAGATGAAATGAAATTAACAAATTGATCAGCAGCATTTATGTTAACTCCACTTTTTTTATAGGTTATTGATTTATTATTCATTAATATGTTTTATGAGATTAAATATTAAACTTTTTAATTACAGAAGATTATATATTCATTTTTGCTTTCTTGCTTTGCTAAATATTTTTTTTTCCACAGAAAATATTCAAGCAAAGACTTTTTCAATCAATGATATAGAGATATCTGCTCCTTTTGAGATTAATTTTGATAAAAACAACATAATTGATGAAGGTTTTCTGCAAGCATTTGACAGGTTAGTTTTATCCACTGTTCAAACTAAAGACCAAAATAAGCTTAATAAAGTATCTCTTGGTTTGATCAAAGGTATGATTGAAACTTTTTCTATTAAAGAGGAAAAATTTATTGATGAGGTATATTATTTATCCTTAAATGTATCCTTTAATAAAAAAAAAGTATTAAATTTGATGGAGAGAAAAAATATTTTTCCATCACTCCCTGTTAAAAAAAATATTTTTTTTTTACCAATTATCGTAGATAATAATAAAGATGAAATCTCAATTTTTTCAGAAAATTATATCTTTAATAATTGGAATTCTAACAATCAAAAGTATCATTTATTAAGATATATTTTACCCACTGAAGATCTAGAAGATTTTAATTTAATAAAAAAAAATTCAAAATATTTAGAGAGTTATAGCTTTAATGAAATTATTAAGAAATATAATTTAGATGAATATATTATATCAATCATCTTTAAAGAAAATAATCTAGTTAAAGTTTTAAATAAGATAAATTTTAATCAAGAAGAGGATATCAAAAATACAAGTTTTCAAAATCTTGATATAGATAATAATCAAGACGCAGATGAATTAGTTAAAAATTTAAAAACTATTTATGAAAATTATTGGAAGAGTAAGAATGAAATTAATACATCGGTAAAGATATCTTTAACTATCTCAGTGAATAACAATAATACAGAGATTAAAAAATTTGAGGAGATATTAGATAATATGGATATGGTATATGATTTTTATATTTATAAATTAAATAATAAAAATAGTTTTTATAAGATTATATATAATGGGTTGCCTGACCATTTTCTTAAAGTTATGAAAAATAAAAGATATGAATTTGACATTCAAGATCAGATATGGGTCCTTAAGTGAATGATTTAAATCAACTTATATTAGATTTTGATTATGATCAAAATTTTAAAGATCAAGATTTTTATGTTTCAAAAAGTAATGAATTTGCCTTCAAACTATTAAATAGCTGGCCAAAGTGGGAAAAAAATTTTGTAAATTTAATTGGAGAAAGATTTTCAGGTAAAACTCATTTAGTAAATATTTTTTTACATAAGTTTAAAGGAATCAAGATTGAGGCCAATGAGATAAATAATGAATTTTTAAAAAAAATTAAAGTTTTTGAAAATATAATCATTGAAAATTTTAATGATAAAATTGATGAAAATTTATTATTTACTTTATTGAATATTGTTGACCAGGATAATAAATATCTAATTTTATCTTCAAAAAAGCCAATTGTTGATTATTCCTTTAAGTTAAACGATTTAAACTCAAGATCTAAAAATTTTTTATTATGCAATATCGAAAAACCAGAGGATGACCTTATGTTTGCGCTTATATTAAAAAACTTATCAGACCGCCAAATATCTATAGATAAGAAATTAGTAGATTATATCATAAAAAGAATTGATAGATCGTATGGCAAAATTTTTGATTTCATATATAAAATCGACAAAATTAGTTTAAAACAAAAAAAACCAATCGATTTTAAGATTATAAAAGAAGCCTTAGGAGAATAATTGAATAAATATAGAACACATAATTGTAATGAACTTAGAAAAGATGATTTAAATAAGGATATCTCAATATCTGGATGGATTAATAAAAAAAGAGATCATGGCAACCTCTTATTTATTGACCTAAGAGATAATTATGGAATCACACAGTGTATTATTGATAAAGAGAATAAAAACTTTTTAGATCTTGAAAAAACTCAACTTGAAACAGTTATTAAAGTTAATGGAAAAGTTGTTAATCGTTCTAATGACACGGTTAATAAAGATATTGAAACAGGCGAAATTGAAGTTGTTATTAATGAGTTTGAAATATTAGGGACTTGCAAAGAGTTGCCAATGCCAGTTTTTAGTGATCAAGAGTATGCTGAAGAAATAAGATTAAAATATAGATTTCTAGATTTAAGAAGAAAAAAAATTCATGAAAATATAATCTTAAGATCTAAAGTGATTTCTTATATTAGGAATGAAATGACAAAACTTGATTTTTTAGAATTTCAAACACCAATCTTGACTTCATCAAGCCCAGAAGGAGCAAGAGATTTTTTAGTTCCAAGTAGACTTAACCCTGGAAAATTTTATGCACTACCACAAGCACCCCAGCAGTTTAAACAATTAATAATGGTTTCTGGTTTTGATAAATATTTTCAAATTGCACCTTGTTTTAGAGATGAAGATGCTAGGGCCGACAGAAGTCCAGGAGAATTTTATCAACTTGATTTAGAAATGTCATTTGTAGAACAAGAAGATGTTTTTAACGTTGTTGAAACTTTAATGGTTAATACTTTTAAAAAATTCTCACATAAAAAACTAATGTACGATAAATTTCCAAAAATTTCATATGCTGATGCAATGTTAAATTATGGAAGTGACAAACCTGATTTAAGAAACCCATTGCTTATAAATGACATTACAGAAATATTTACAAGAGAAGATGTTTCATTTGAGATTTTTAAAAAACTTGTGAAATCTGGTTCAAAAGTTAGATGCATTTCAACTAAAAATACAAAAGATAAACCCAGAAGCTTTTTTGATAATATTGACAAATGGGCTAAAGAACAAGGTGCTTCAGGTTTAGCATATTTTACTTTTGAAAAAGAGGGTCAACTTTCAGCGAAAGGACCCATTGGAAAGTTTTTTTCTAAAGAAGCCTTAGAAGAAATTATGAAAAAAACTAACTCAGAGGTTGGAGATAGTATTTTTATGGCATGTGGAAAACAAAATGATTTAGAGAAAATCACTTCACTTGCTAGAGATAAAATAGCTAAAGATCTTGATTTGATTGATGATGATGTTTTTGCATTTTGTTGGATTGTTGATTATCCAATGTTTGAGAAAGACGAAACTACGAAGAAAATTGAATTTAGTCATAATCCATTTTCAATGCCACAAGGAAATTTAACTGAAGAAAATTTTGAAAAACCTTTAGATATATTGGCTTATCAATATGATATTGTTTGCAATGGTATTGAACTTTCATCAGGTGCGATAAGAAATCATAAACCAGAACTTATGTATAAACTTTTTTCAATTGCAGGCTATGACAAAAAACAAGTAGATGAAAAATTTAGTGGAATGATTAATGCATTAAGCTACGGCGCACCACCTCATGGAGGAATTGCCCCTGGTATTGACAGGATAGTAATGTTGCTAGCTAATGAAAAAAATATAAGAGAAGTAACTATGTTTCCAATGAATCAGAATGCTCAAGATTTAATGATGAAAGCTCCATCTGATGTAAACGAAGAACAATTAAAAGAACTTGGTATTAGTATAAAAAATAAAAAATAAATCTATTTTTTTCCCTTTAAATTTATTTTAACATCCGAAAGATCTACTAAATTTTTTTTATAATTATTTCTTACAAAACCTTTGCTCGTTATATCTTTTACAATTTTTAATAACTGGTTTTGATCTTCAGATTGACTCTCTTCATTTGTATTAGTCTCATTACCCCCAATAGAAGGTGTGTGTGCTAAATCCTCTCTGTTTTGATAAGATATCGCTAATTCTCTAAAAATATAATCTAGTATTGAACTTGCACTGAGTATTCTGTCGTTACCATGTACTTTTCCAGATGGTTCAAATTTTGTACCAACAAATGCACTAATGAATTCGTCAAGAGGTACACCATATTGAAGTCCCAAAGAGACAGCGATAGCAAAATTATTCATAAGTGCTTTCACCAATTCTCCTTCTTTACTAGTATCAATAAAGATTTCACCTATTTTACCATCTTCGTATTCTCCAGTGTGTAAGTAAACTTTATGGTCGCCAATAGTAGCTTTTTGAATATAGCCTTTTCTTCTATCAGGCATTCCAAATCTTTTACCACCTTTTTCAGAGGATTTATTGAAATTTGAAATAATATTTTCTTTGTTCACAGAGTTAGGTTGGCTGACCTCAGCTACAACTTCAACTTTTTTACTTTCAATAACTTTATTATTATTTGGATCAAGACTTTTTGTTTTACGATTATCAAGCTTAACATCTAGAACCTCAAACTTTCCATCGTCTCTTTTTTCAAGATTTTTTAGTTCTGTTTCATTAATATCATCCAAGTAATGATTTACTTTAAATGTACATGTGTAGTAAGTCTCAACTAAATATTTTGCCATTTAACTCCAATTTAAATTTTAATTTGAATATTGAATTAATTAATTTATATACAAATTCATATTTTAGTCTAATTTAAATTATACAATTTTTAATTGAATTGATAAAAAATTTTATGTTGACACTTTTAAAAAAAATTTTCACTTGGTGGAATCAAGATACTTTTGGCACTAGATTAAAAACAATTTTTTTTGGAAAATTAGTTGGTAGCGATGAACTTGGTAACAAATATTATGAAAGTAAAAACGGAAAGAGATGGGTTATTTACGCAAATATTATTGATGCCTCCAAGATACCAATAGAGTGGTATTCGTGGATGCATTTCACTCCCAATAAAATAGAAAAAACTCACAAACTTGAAAAATATGATTGGCAAAAACCTCATCAATCAAACTTAACTGGTACAGAAAAAGCTTATTATCCAAATAAAGATAAAGATGGAATCAAAAAGAAATATTCTAGCTGGAAACAATAAATTTAACTTTTATCTTTTAATTTATTTAATTTATTTTTTTTTAATAAGTCTATCATTTGCAAAAGATGCTGCAGAAGGTTCTTTTACAGATATAAAAATTTTAGATAAAGTTAGTTCAAAAAATACTTTGCTAAAATTAAAAAATGGAGAGTTAATAAATTTTAAAGATCTCTCTATAAAGATTTTAAAATGTAAAAATTCAGAATTTGATGATAATCCTGAAATTACAGCTTATATACAAGTAAAAGATATAACTGATGAAAATAATAATGAAGTTTTTGTATTTAATGGGTGGATGTTTTCGTCAAGCCCATCAATTACTCCATTTGATCATCCGGTATATGATGTTTGGCTTATTAAATGCTATTAGACTATAGTATCTTTGTCTAACCAGCTTACGTTAAAATCAGAATTAATAAATTTTTTATGACTTAGAAGCTTTTTATGTAGTGGAATGGTTGTGGTAATTCCTTCTATTACGAATTCATCTAGTGATCTGTTCATTCTTTGAATTGCTTCAGTTCTATTTCTACCATGACAAATTAATTTACAAACCATGCTGTCATAATATGGAGTTACTTTATATCCTTGAAAAATAGCTCCATCTACTCTAGTTCTAAAACCAGAAGGTTGATGACACATACCTATCGTTCCTGGAGATGGCTGAAAGTTCTTACTTGCATCTTCTGCATTTATTCTACATTCAATTGCATGACCTCTTGGGTTTATATCGCTTTGTTTTAGTGCTGTTTCTCCAGAAAAAGCGATCCAAATTTGCTCCTTAATAATATCAATACCTGTTACCATTTCTGTTACAGGATGCTCGACTTGTACCCGTGTATTCATTTCAAGAAAATAAAATTTTCCTTCTTCATAAATAAATTCTACAGTTCCAGCTCCCATGTAACCAATTTTTGCAACCATATTGACCGTTTTTTCAAATAAATCTTTTCTTATTTCATCATTAAGAACTGGGCTTGGTGTTTCTTCAATTAATTTTTGATGTCTTCTTTGAACAGAGCAGTCTCTTTCATGAAGGTGAACAACATTATTTTTACCTGCTAAGATTTGAACTTCTATATGTCTTGGATTTTGAAAAAACTTCTCAATATAAACTTCGTCATTACCAAAATATTTTTTTGCTTCTGATTTTGCGGTAGAAAATAAGGTTTCAAACTCCTCTTCTTTATGAACAATTTTCATACCTTTTCCACCACCACCACCTGATGCTTTAATTAAGACAGGAAATCCAATTTTTTTACATAGCTCTTTAGCTTGAGCTATATCGGTAACACCACCTTCAGAACCTTCGATTACTGGTAAGCCGTTTTCTTTAGCAATTCTTTTTGCTTGAATTTTATCACCCATCATTTCTATATGTTTTGATGATGCGCCAATAAAACTTATTTTATTTTCTTCAAGAATTTTTGCAAAACTTGCATTTTCAGATAAAAATCCATAACCAGGATGTACAGCATCAGCATTGGTAAGTTCTATTGCTGACATTAAATTAGGAATATTTAAGTAGCTATTTGCAGGTTGGTGAGACCCTATGCAAACACTTTCATCTGCCATTCTTACATGCATACTTTCTCTATCAACGTCAGAATGAACAGCTACAGTTGGAATTCCCCATTC
>Ga0209425_10003026_pt1 | contig 18193 bp, 16 predicted proteins | sample COG_05_FD_184749 | JGI IMG/M metagenome (GOLD analysis project Ga0209425, IMG submission 184749) | Pelagic Microbial community sample from North Sea - COGITO 998_met_05 (SPAdes) (version 2) | ecosystem: Environmental > Aquatic > Marine > Neritic zone/Coastal water | place: Helgoland, sampling...
ATAAAATCAGCAGGATATGAATTATTCGCGTGAATTCCACCAACCTTTGCCGCAGCGAGAATTACATATTTGGGTTTTTCAGCTTCAAAAAAATCTATTACCGCGGGCTGATTAGTTAAATCTAGCTCTTCACGAGTTCGGGTAATTATGTTAGAAAAACCCCTTAAAACTAATAGCCTTTCAATAGCAGAGCCAACAAGTCCACGATGACCTGCTAAAAAAATTTTATCTTCTAATTCCATTGTAATTTATTGTAATCATAATAATTTCAATATTACCATTAAGCCCCATGAAAACTTTATTGAAAATGTTACTGTATATATTTATTAGTGAGAATAATGAATTAAGTAGAGCGCTATTCATTAAAGTCTGGTGCATTGAAACCATGTTTTTTTATTAATGAGTCTTTTTTAGCAATGTTTAAGTCATTTTCCATCATTTCTTGAATCATTTCTTTCACTGTAATTTTTGGCTCCCAGCCTAACTTTTCTTTAGCTTTACTAGGATCTCCTAATAATGTTTCAACTTCAGTTGGTCGAAAATACCTAGGATCGACAGCTACAATCAGCTCTCCAGATTCACTATCATATCCCTTCTCATGAACTCCCTCTCCCTCCCAGCGGATTTTTTTATTAAGATAGCTCCAAGCAAAATTAACAAAATCTCTCACTGAATATTGAACTCCTGTAGCGATACAAAAATCCTCAGGCTCTTCTTGTTGAAGCATCAACCATTGCATCTCAACATAATCTTTTGCATGCCCCCAATCTCTCAATGCATCTAGATTTCCAAGATACAAAGTATCCTGCAAGCTTAGTGAAATGCGAGACAAGGCCCTTGTAATCTTTCTTGTTACAAAAGTTTCACCCCGCAAAGGTGATTCATGATTAAACAATATTCCATTACAAGCATAAATCCCGTATGCTTCACGATAATTAACTGTTATCCAATAAGCATATAATTTTGCTGCACCATATGGTGAACGAGGATAAAAAGGTGTTGTTTCTTTTTGAGGAACCTCTTGAACATCACCATAAAGCTCTGAAGTTGATGCTTGATAAAATCGAGTTTTGCTCTCTAGACCTGCAACTCTAATTGCTTCCAAAATCCGAAGTGGCCCCAATCCAACAGTATCAGCAGTATACTCTGGGGTTTCAAAAGATACTGCGACATGAGACTGAGCACCGAGGTTATAAATTTCATCTGGCTTAATCTCTTGAATTATGCGAACCAAGCTCATTGAATCCGAAAGATCACCGTAATGTAAAAAAAAATTCCGATTAGACTCATGTGGGTCTTGATACAGATGATCAATACGTTCAGTATTAAATGATGAAGATCGTCTTTTAATACCATGCACTTGGTAATCTTTATTTAGCAGAAATTCAGCTAGGTATGCTCCATCTTGGCCAGTTATTCCAGTAATTAAGGCTACTTTATTTGTTGACATATACTGACTCCTAAACTTTCTATATTTAAATCAATTAATGTATATTTTAATTAGTTCTTCCGTATACATCTTCAAATCTAACAATATCATCTTCTCCAAGGTATGAGCCACTCTGAACTTCAATTATTTCAAGAGTCTTGCTAGTTTTATTTTCTAGGGAGTGGGTTACCCCGATTGGTATAAAGGTTGATTCCCCTTTAGTTAGTAAAAATACCTTATCGCCATTAGTGACATTGGCCTTTCCATCAACAACAACCCAATGCTCAGCTCTCTTATGGTGCTTTTGTAACGAAAGCTTGGCACCTGGATTAACATGGAGTCTTTTTACTTGGAAATTTAAACCTGACTCTATCGAATCATACCAGCCCCATGGCCGAAATACTTTTCGATTATTGATGTGCTCTTCTCTATCAGAGCCTTGAAGGCTTTTAACAATATTTTGCACTTTGTATGCTTGATCCTTACTTGAAATTAATGTTGCATCTGGTGTATCTATTATTATTAAATCACTTACACCAATCGTGGCGACAACATGGCTCCCCGCATCAATATAACTATTAAATGTCTCTTCTTCAAAAATATCACCTTTTAAAACATTGCCATTCATATCTTTTTCGCTGATTTCATATAGAGATTGCCATGATCCGACATCACTCCAGCCAACATCTAGCTTAATTACAACCACATTATTGCTTTTTTCCATTAAAGCATAGTCAATTGAATTATTAGGGCTGGACTCAAAAAAATCTGATTCAAGGCGGATAAAATCTAGGTCTTGAGTAGCATTGCCAAACGATTGGCGAACAGCATTCAATATTTCAGGACAGTAGGATGTTAATTCTTGTAATAATTGATTTGAATCAAACATAAACATGCCACTATTCCAAAGATAAAAACCATCATTAATATAAGATTCTGCAGTTTTTTGATTTGGTTTCTCAACAAATTTTTTAACTTCAAAAATATCTGAATTTATATTGCCACTAAAATTAATATAACCAAAGCCAGTATTAGGTGATTTGGGAACTATTCCAAATGTTACAAGTCTTCCTTTTTCAGCATGAATTTTTGCTACATTTATAGTTTTTTGAAATTCTTCAATATCATTTATTTCATGATCTGCAGAAAGAACAAGCATGATTGAATCTTGTTTATCAACACCATTGATAATCTGCAACATTGCAGCAGTTATAGCAGGTGCGGTATTTCTGCCTACTGGTTCTAAAATTATTGATGCATTATTTATGCCAATTTGATTGAGTTGTTCAGCCACCAAAAAACGGTGATTATCATTACAAACTACTATAGGGTCTAATAAGCTCTCTAAACCTTTCAAGCGAAGTATAGTTTCTTGAAACATACTGTTATTTCCCAGTAAAGATAGAAACTGCTTAGGATATTGTTGTCTCGATAATGGCCAAAGTCTGGTCCCGGAGCCACCTGATAAAATTACTGGAACTATATTCATATATTATGTAGTTGATTGAACTAAAGAGAAATCAATTCTAGGTATAAATTATTTTCATTGGAGTTACATTTTAAACCAAATTTTTTAAACACAAGAGTGAGTTCAATTTGAATCAACTAGGCAAAGACTTTATTTCTTGCAAAATAAGATTTCTTCGCAAGATGACTTGCTTTTAATTTTAAAAAAATAAATACCAAATCTCTTTAATAAACAAGTTAACTATATAATAACCTCTAAAACATTACTTGATATAGCAGCTTTTTGAATGTTAACAACTATAGATTAAATGAAATATAGCGATATAGATTTTAATAATAAAAATATCTTGATAACCGGTGGTGCCGGATTTATAGGCAGTAATTTAGCACACTACCTGCAAAGCAACTACCCTAATGCAAATATTATTATATTTGATTGCTTTAGAAATGATGAACTTCTCTCGAACGGTAATCCATTAAGTTATGGGCACTATAAAAATTTGATTGGCTTTAATGGTGGTGTAATTTGTGGAAACATCAATAATAAAGACGACCTTGAAGCTCTAAATAATTATAACTTTGACTTTATTTTTCATCAAGCGGCAATCTCTGATACAAGAGCTTATAATCAAGAGTTAGTGATGAGGACAAATGTAAACTCATTTCATGATTTATTAAAAATTGCCAAAAAACATCAAGCAGCAATGATTTATGCAAGCTCTGCTGCCACTTATGGAAGTTTACCCTCCCCTCAAGAGGTAGGCACTGAGAGCCCTGAAAACCCATATGGTTATAGTAAATTACTAATGGATCGAATTGCCTCACGATTTGCTAATGAAAACCCAAATATTTCAATTGTTGGATTAAGGTTTTTTAATGTTTATGGGCCAGGTGAATTTTACAAAGACAAAACCTCATCTATGGTAATCCAGCTTGGTCATCAGATTTTAAATAACACCTCTCCTCGTTTATTTGAAAATTCTAATAAAATCCTACGTGACTTCATCTACATTGAAGATGTAGTGCAGGCAAATATCAAGGCTTGCAACCCTAAAAATAATGGAATTTATAATGTGGGTACTGGATCCCCAAGAAGTTTTAAGGATATTGTCGATATTTTACAAAAAGAACTTGACACCAAGCTAAGCATTGAGTACTTTCCCAACCCTTATGACGGCTATCAGCTTAATACACAAGCAGATATAACCTCGACAACAGAAAACCTTTGTTATGAGCCATATTTTTCTTTAGAAAAAGGTATTCAGAGCTATCTCCCTGAAATAAAGCGCCTTTATGGCCTTGATGATCAATGATTAATCTAAAAAACAAATCACCAAACCTTCTAGTAATTGGCGATTTGATGATTGATCAGTATTTTTGGGGGGAGTCAAAGCGAATTTCTCCAGAGGCTCCAGTCCAAATAATTAACATTGATACTGAAAGCATGGTACTTGGAGGGGCCGGCAATGTTATTAATAACCTTAGAGCAATGGGCGCTAATGTTGATGTATTAAGCGTTATTGGTAATGATAAAAATGCTGCAATCTTGAAGGATTTACTTAAAGCTATTAATGTAAAAACAGATTACTTAGTAAAAGAGGACAATCGAATTACATCAAAAAAAAGCAGGGTTATTGCATCTCAACAACAAGTAGTTCGATATGACCGTGAGAGTTTAGAAGAGATAAGTAAGCCATCTCAAAAGACAGTTCTTGCAACATTTAATAAAATTATTAATAATTATGATGTTATTTTAATCTCAGACTATGGAAAAGGTGTTCTTTCGAATGAATTAACTGAGTTGATAATTAAATATGCTAGCCAAAACAATAAGCGGGTTTTAATTGATCCTAAGGGCTATGATTACTCTAAGTATAAGGGAGCATATCTACTAACGCCAAACATAAAAGAAGCAAGTGCTGCTACAAACATTAAAATAGTTGACGATGAGAGCCTTTTGAAAGCAATCACTCAATTAAAATCCAATTATCAGCTTGAAGTTTCTATAGTAACTCTTAGTGAAAAGGGAATAGCTATTTATGATAAAGATTTTAGAAGATATCCTACCGCCTCAAAAGAGGTCTTCGATGTAACTGGAGCGGGAGATACTGTACTTGCATCTCTAGGATTTTCAATAGCATGCGACTTGAGTATTGATCAGGCAGTTAAATTTGCAAATCTTGCAGCAGGGGTAGTGGTTGGCAAGATTGGAAGTGCAACTGCAAGCCTTAATGAGATTATTGAGTATGAATCAAGCCTAAATAAATCTTTAAGTACTGTTCATATTAAAACTCTTAAGGAAATAACTAATCTTAGTCAAGATTTAAAAACTAGAGGTAAAGATATTGTTTTTACTAATGGATGTTTTGATTTGCTTCATGCTGGCCATGTTCGCTACTTAGAAGAGGCCAAAGGTTATGGAGATGTGCTTATTATTGGACTAAACTCTAACCGATCTGTCTCAAGACTCAAAGGCCCAAAACGACCGATTAATAGTGAAGAGGACAGGGCTTATATTCTTGCTGCACTTGAGGTAGTGGATTATGTAGTAATTTTTGATGAAGACACCCCTTATAATTTAATACAAAAAATTAAGCCTAAAATTCTAGTTAAAGGATCTGATTACAAGGGAAAAGAGGTCGTTGGTCAAGATATTGTAGACGAACTAATATTAGTAGATTTATACAAAGGCAAAAGTTCTAGTAAAACTATTAAAAAAATTAAACAAGGCGATTAGAAATGCAATCAAAAATCAAAAATGAGTTTGAAGAACATTTTAAAGCTTGCAAAAAAACAATTGAAATTTGTAATTCTGATATTGAGTCTGCATCTAACATTTGCATCACTTCTCTTAAAAATGGAAAAAAAATCCTACTATTTGGCAATGGTGGCAGTGCAGCTGATGCTCAACATATAGCTGCTGAAATTATTGGTAGATATAAAACTGAAAGAAAAGGGTTACCTGCTATCGCCCTTACTACCGATAGTTCAATTCTAACCGCGCTTGGAAATGATTTTGGATACTCAGAAATTTTTAAACGTCAAGTTGAAGCTCTGGCTCTCCCTGGTGATACTCTAATAGGCATTAGTACTGGAGGTTCAAGTATGAATGTAATTAATGCACTAGATGTTGCGAAAGATATGCAGTGTACAACTATCGGTTTAAGCGGAAAAGATGGAGGGGAATTTAATACTATATGTGATGTCAATATTGTTGTGCAATCTCAAGATACTGCTAGAATTCAAGAAATGCATATATTAATTGGTCATACCATCTGCCATTTAATTGATGAGGCATACATCTAATCTATTGAATAGTTTTAACAGCATTTAATACATCATCAGTCTTTATTGTCTTCATACAATCATGATGTATTAATGGGCACTTTCTCTTCATACAAGGCTGACAAGCCAAATCTTTTTTAACTATTATGCTTTTTTGATTCATCCATTGAGAGGTTTCATTATCATTAGTTGGCCCAAATATTGCAATAGTGGGAATTTGAAAACTAGCTGCTATGTGCATTGGACCGCTGTCTCCTGTAATAAATAAATCTAATTTTGAGATGTGCACCACTAGCTCTGAAATAGTTGTTCGCCCAGAAAGATTTTGATAATTTAAAACACCTTTTTTGATTAAATAATTCTCTATATCTAAGGCAATATCAACTTCTTCTGGCCCTCCAAAAATTAAAATTTCAAATTGATCGGAAAGGCTTATAGCTACTTCAGCAAATTTTTTAGGGGACCATCTCTTAGAGCTCCCATATGAAGCACCAGGATTAATACCAACAATTGAAAGACTTGTTTTTTCAATCATTTTATTTGAGCTATTTATTTTTAATTTTCCTGGATGGAGATTTATCTCCAAAGAGTCGTTTATAAAATTATTATATTTCTCAACCTGATGAGTATTTTTATATACATATTTATCAAATTGATACTTATTAGAACTTAAAACAAAAAATTTAAATATTTTTGATCGAACCGACCCTCTAAAAGAAAAATAATTATCAAATTGTCCTAAATTATTAGATAGTTTGAGCATAGACAAATACTTTTTATCTAGAACTTTAACCTTATCTACTTTTGGATGATATTTAAATAATTCTGTAGATGCGAATGACCCAATTAAAATAATTTCAGCATCATTAAAATGACTACATATATTTTCAATTGCGGGAGTTGCCATAGCGGCATCACCAAGCCAGGTTGGAAGTTCAATTAATATTCTCACTTGAGCAGCTTAAAATGTTTTTTGCTAAGATCCAACCCAAACAATTTTTCAAAAATAATCATTACTCTGTGTTTTTTTTGTTTGTTTGTTAGCTTGTAGTCAGGATCAGCTTTAAATATTTCATTAGCACTTTGTGCCCATTCTTGGATAATTTTTGGATGTGTTCCTTTGAAAAGGCTAATGATTGATTGATCCATTTTAGAATAATCAATTTTCTTAGCATTTCCACCCCAATATTTCTGAACTTTTTCACTTTTAAGATTCATTTGATCTTCACTTCGAACCCAGCCATAATGATAGCAAATAGCTCCTGTATGCTTTGCTTTTGGGTAACGACCATTTTTATTGCTATCGAGAACCAGCCAAAAAAGACCGTCTGGCGCATAAGTTCGTAAAGAGTTTTTAATAATTCTTGCCTCTGACCTATACCAGCCTGGGGAATTCAAATAACTACTAATATTTCCATAAAAATGATAAAAATCAAATACAAGAGCCTCTACTTGAGGGTTTTCAAGGTTCTCTTTCATTGACATATAAATTTTATCTAAATCATTTTCATGATAAATTTCATCACCCTCTATATAAAAAGCCCAATCTCCGGTACAGTTGTATTGAGCAATCATTTTTTGCTGTCCGTAAACAAACCCACGGTCATTCATATTATCATTCCAATGAGACTGAATAATCCTAATTTTTGGGTCCTTTATTGCTTTAATTTCTTCAAGGGTGTCATCCTCACTATTTCCAACATTTATTATAAACTCATCAATAATTGGGAGGATGGACATAATAGATTGGATAAAAGGATAGCCTAAGATTTGGCCATTTTTTATAAATGTAAAAGCACTAACTTTCATTTTTTTTAAACTTTTTTAATCCATTTTGACACCAGTAAGATTTTGAACTGACTGCCTCAAACAAATGTTTATCATTTTCAGAAATATTTGATCTTGATCTCTCTTTATGATGTAGGTGATAAGCAAGCCCTGCAAACTTAATATTTTTACGTAACTTTCCTTTGTTGAAAAGCCTTAATGCCAATTCACTATCCTCCCTACCCCATCCAATAAAATCTTCATTGAATCCATTTACTTCATACAAATCATCCTTCCAAAATGACATATTACATGTCCTAATTCCAGACAATTTATTATTTGACTTATCAAAAAATCTTACTAAGAAAGGGAGATAAAGTGTGTTTTTTCGATTTAATAGGCCGCTGCTAAAAAATCCTAAAGAAGTTTTGAGGTAGGAACTTTTAAATATCTCAAGTGTTTTATTTTTTGAAATTAGCGCCCTACCCCCTTGAATAAAACAATTTTTTTCAGCAGCATGAATATGATCTTCTATGAATTTGTGATGCAAGATCATATCGCCATCGATTACCAAAACATAGTCTATATTTTTGCTCAATTCGATAATTCCTTTGTTGCGAATGGCTGCAGCTCTAAACCCATTATCTTCATGCCACACATACTTTAATTTACAAGGGAAATTTTTCTGAATGCTTAAAATAAAATCTTTAGTCTCAACTTCTGATCCATCATCACAAATAACAACCTCATCAGGCAAGTGGGATTGAATCTTGACACTATTTAATACTTGATATAACGCATCAATCCAATTATAAGTAGAAATAATAAGGCCAACTTTCATCTTTTAATTGTTTGTTTTTCTCGTGAATATATTTTAATATATTTATAAAAAACTCCTATTGAATTAGAAACTGACAAAACAAAGCCCCTCCAACCAGCTAAAAAACCCCTTTGAAGGAAATAGGATCTAAAAAAAGCATAGAAAGACTTTAATATAATAATAAGAATTGGGTAAGAGGTATTATTTTCGTTCGCGTAAAGCTCAGAATATAAGTTTGCTTTTTGTAATGTTTGAGATAAATTATTTATAGATAGATGAGTCAAAAAGCCTTTTAACAAAATCTTTTTTGTAGATTTGCTAACCTCAACCTTCTCATGCACTTTTTGGTTTGAAAAACAAAAATCTTTTCGGTTAAAAAACCGAATAACGATATCCCTGCCCCATCCACAAGTTGTCATTTCTTTACCCATAAAAAAATTTTTTCTTTGTACCTCTCCAACTAAATTCGATTGCAAGTCAACTTCATTAAGATGTAATATTAGTTCCTTAGATACAATTTCATCAGCATCTAATGATAAGATCCAATCATTTGAAGCCAAACTAATAGCATGATTTTTTGTTTCACCGAAACCAAGAAAATCTCCAGAATAAAGTGATACATTATCATAATTTTTAATTAGATCGACTGTTCCATCTATTGACCCACTGTCAAAAACTACTATCTCTTTAAAGTCTTTCAAACTTTCAAGAGTAGTTCTAATGGTATCAACAGCATTTTTTGTTATTATTACTGCGCTAATATGTTCAATCATTTTAAAAAATTCTTAATAGTCTGTGAAGATTAACATATAAGCCAATCTTTAATTTCTTTAAATATGAGATTTGGACTTATATCGCTCAAGCAATCACTTATAAAGCCATTATTTTTACACCCCTTTTCACCACATGCTACACATGGCATATCAGCTTGAAAAATTGTTATATTTCCATAGGTTTGGATTGGCTTGTTAATATTTGAAGAGGTTTGTAAAGTGTTGCACCAGGGAGACCACATTTCAGTTTTAGTTGGCCCAAATATAGCAAATAAACGCTTGTTTTGACTAGCAGCAATATGCATGTTTAATGTATCCATTCCAATATAACCTTCAGACATCAAACTTAAAGCAATATACTCATCAATTGAAGTCTCCCCTATTAAATCATAAATATTTCTTAGTTTTGGTAGTGAAGTTTTTATTTTATGATCAATTTCAGTTTTTCCACCACTTATAACTATTGAAATATTTAACTTATTTAGCAAATGTAACAAATCATTTCTTAATTTTTCATCATAAACTTTATAGTTATATTGTGCCGAGGGATGAAAGATCATAAATTTAGATATCTTCAACTTTAGTAGTTTATTTCGAATTGAGGCAGATGCGACTTGATTACATTGAGGAGGAACTTGCTTTTTTATAGTATCCAAACCCAATAGGCTAAGCGGTTTTAAATTATTAATTAAAATATGGCTTTGAAGGTCAAAGGTATAGTAATCCTTAAGAAATATTTTTTTCCACCATGACTTTGAATGGACTGCTTCCACTGCACTTATTGCATTTCTGCTAGCTAATAATGCATAAATAATGCTTCGGTCACTGGAAGTTAAATTAATACTTAAATCATACTTTCTATAAATTTTCTTGAAAATTTTTTTTTCTTGTTTGAACTTATTTTCATTTTTTTCCTGATAGGAAAATGTATGGATTTGACGAATGTTTGGCAATGTTTTCGCAATGGGCAATGTATCAAGGTTAACTAGAACATCTATCGCTTCCGGCTTAAGATTTTCATTAAGTTGATTAATGAGAGATGCACTGAGTAAAACATCTCCATTTGATCGCTGAATAATAACTAGAATAGTTCTAATTTTCACTTATTCAATTTCTACTATAGATAAAAGAACTAAATAAAATAAATAAGTTGCTTGTAAAGTGACCTAAAAGATAAGAGTCACTAATCATAATAATCAGAAATAGAAGAGGAAGAGCTACACCTGTATGATGAACAAAACGATCTGTTGATGATCTTGCAAATTGAAACTGAATATAAAACAACCAAAAGAAGACTGAAAGCCCAAGAAGGCCTAGTTGTGCTTGGATATATAAGAACATATTATGTGGCTGCACAGTTGATTTAACTGCTGGACTGTTGATTGAATTTATCTTAGAATATTCAGATGGAAAGTCCCCCGTCCCTACACCAAGCAATGGAGATGATAGAATCATATCAAAAGTGTTTTTTGCGAATATCATTCTATGGCCTACTGAAGTATTTGGATTAGTTGTAAAAAGGGTAAGATCATATGAAACTTGCTTGATTCTCATTTTAAATAAAGGCGAATAACTCCAACCAGCAAAGCAAATAACTGCGATTAAGATAGCAGATATTATCGTTGCTTTAACTTGAGAATCTCTAAAGAATTGAAATGTAAGTATAGCTATCGATGCAAAAAACATTACCTGTCCAGCTCTACCTCCAGTAATAAACATATTAAAAATCATTGAAATAACGAAAAATGTAAGAATTGTTCTTAGCCATGGTGTCATTGGCCTCTCAAAAAGTAACTTGTATAAAGTCAAATAAATTGCAAATGCTAAAAATGGATTATAAGAAATATGCCCCATTACTGGGGTTGGCTCCAATATTGTTGCTTTACCAAATGGCTCAACCAATTCAAACCATACTATATATGATAGAAACTCAGAAATACCGATTGCTATTAAAAATGCATAAACATAATAATTTACATTTTCTTTTTTTGAAATTGTTAAAAATATAGGCAAAATAAATAAAAATGGTAACATTTTTCTTGTCATTTCAACTCCCCACCCAAAGTTTTCAGTCCATAATAATGCTAACAAATGAATACTAAAAAAAAGTATTGAAACTACTGCCAATTTATTTTTTAATATTTCTTTAATTTTATTTAGGTAATTGCCAGAAAATAGCCAGATCAATACTAATGCCCACATAAAAATGTTATTACCAAGGACTGTTAAGGGAAGAAGAAAAATTGAACCTGTGAATAAATACTGATTAATTCTGTCTATTTGACCGTTATAAAGAAGCATAAAGCTATGTAAAATTGAATGTAGTAATGAATTTATTTTAATGGAATACTTATTGAATAAAAAAGCAATTTTTTTGGACCGTGATGGTGTAATTAACAAAGAGATAAACTACCTTCATAAAATAAATGACTTTATTTTTATTGATGGAGTCTTTGATGCTTGTAGATATTTTCAGGATTTAGGTTATAGTATTTTCATTATTACAAATCAATCTGGCATATCAAGGAAATTATATAAAGAAGAGGATTACCATATTTTGACAAAATGGATGGTAAATGAATTTAAAAATAATAATATAGATATTTTAGATGTTTTCTATTGTCCTCATGGGCCTGACTCTAGATGTAATTGCAGAAAACCCAAGCCTGGAATGCTTTTAGAAGCGCAATCTACTCATAACATAGATTTAAGTAAATCATGGCTCATTGGTGATAGAGAAGATGACATTAAAGCTGCTTATTTTGCAAACATACCAAACTCAATATTAGTAAGGAGTGGGCATCAAATTAATGAACAAAATACTTCTGCTAAATTTGTTCTCAATTCTATTAAAGATTCAATAAAAATCATTACCTAATATAAAAGAAGAAATAATGAGGTACCCAAATTTAATTAAGTAATTCTTTCGCTATTTTGATAATTTCACTCACTTCAATATCTTTTATTGAATAATCATTTTTATCTATTTTGTAGGGATTAACAATAGACTGAGATTGAATAATATGGTTTTGTATTGTTGCACATGAATTTCGATATCCGGGAGTTGGACCAAATAAAGTAATTGATGGAATATTTAATGCCCAGCTTATATGAGTTGGACCGGTATCTGGTCCTATTACAAGATCGACTTCTGAAGTTAAGAGTATTAATTCATTAATTGACAATTTATTACAAATATTCACACTTGGCGATAGTTTTTTAACCCGATCCGCTAACAACTTTTCATCACTATTTCCCCAAACTACAAGAAAGTTGGCATCAATCAAAGTAGATAATTCTGCCAACTTTGCAACAGGATAGCATTTGGATTTATGCGAAGCCCCAGGGATTAATAAAATATTTTTTCTGGTTTTCGATAGACTAATTTCAAGCTGATTTTTTATTGAGAATAAAAATGGATCTTTATTTTGAACCTGATTTTTGCTAACTCTTAATCCCAAAGCAAATTCTATAAGCTCAATATTGCGCTCAATGATATTTTTATCGTAAGCACAACTAAATTTTTGATTGTAGAAGAATGAAGCCAGCCCCTCCCTAATTGAGAATTTATCAAAGCCCAAAGTTATTGAGGATGGTATTAATCTAGAAACAATTGCTGATTTTATTAAACCCTGCATATCAATAACTAAATCGTAATGAGATAGCCTACGAAGCTTTCTAAATTCTCTAAAAAGGGTAGGCAGTGATTTATTCTTTTTAGCTTGCTTAATATTTATTAAATGAACTTTATTTATGTCTGGATGAAACTCTAATAAACCTTTATAACTTTCCTCAACAACCCAATCAATTAATATTTCTTGATTAAATTTCTTAATAAACTGCAATGCAACCATTGCATGAACTATATCACCTAATGCAGAAAGTTTAACTATAGCAATTCTCATAAAACCATTTTACAACGTCATTCACTTTTTTCGCGCCCCATATTAAATTAGACTTTTAATGATATAATTAATACACCTTAAATTATCATCTATATTGATCCCGATGGATTCTATGCAGACTCCCAAAAACCTAACCAATTTTATACGTAACGCCATTGATAAGGATCTCTTAGAAGGTAAGCATAAATCTGTTATTACTCGCTTTCCTCCAGAACCCAACGGTTATCTTCATATTGGTCATGCAAAATCAATATGTCTTAATTTTGGAACAGCTTCAGATTACGATGGTTATTGCAATTTAAGATTTGATGATACAAATCCTTCTAAAGAAGATATTGAGTACGTCAACTCTATAAAAAAAGATGTTGAATGGCTTGGCTTTAGCTGGAATCAAGAAGTTAAATTTAGTTCTAATTATTTCGATACTTTTTATGACTGTGCCTTAGAACTTATTAATAAAAAATTAGCTTATGTTTGTTTTTTAACCGCTGAACAATCACGTAAATATCGAGGTACTCTCAAGGAGTCAGGTCAAAATAGCCCTCATAGAAATTCGACTGTTGAAGAAAATCTTAGTTTATTCGCAAAAATGAAAGCTGGTGAATTTGCAGAAGGAGAATGCGTCCTGAGAGCAAAAATTGATATGGCTTCGAGTTTTATGTGTATGCGAGACCCAACTCTATATAGGATTCGCTTTGAAGCTCATCATCAAACTAAAGATGACTGGTGCATCTATCCAATGTATGACTTTGCTCACTGTATAGGTGATGCCATTGAAGGTGTAACTCATTCCATCTGCACTCTGGAGTTTCAAGATAACCGAAGAATCTATAATTGGACATTAGAAAATTTAGATGCCTTTAATAGGCCCGACAGGCCTCATCAATATGAGTTTTCTCGGTTAAATCTTGAGTATGCAACTACTTCCAAAAGAAAACTAAAACTGCTTGTTGATAATAATCATGTGTCAGGATGGAATGATCCAAGAATGCCAACAATCTCTGGACTTAAAAGAAGGGGTTATACTCCAGCATCAATCAGAGATTTTTCAGAAAGAGTAGGTGTTTCTAAGGTTAATAGTCTTACTAATATTTCGATTTTAGAATCTGCAATTAGAGATGATTTAAATAAATCTGCGCCTCGGGCAATGGCAGTAATCAATCCAATAAAACTTGTGATTGAAAACTACCCTGAAGGAAAAATTGAATCTCTTTATGCTCCATTACATCCACAAAATGAAGACATGGGCACCAGAGAGATATTCTTTAGTCGAGAAATATATATTGACAAGGATGACTTTAAAGAAGTTGCGCCAAATAATAAATTTAAACGCTTAGCAATAAATAAAGAAGTTCGCTTAAGAAACTCCTATGTAATCAAGGCATCTCGTTTTGATACTGATTTAGATGGAAATATAACTACTATTTATTGCACTTATGATCCAAATACTTTAGGTAAGAATCCTACTGATGGTAGAAAAGTTAAAGGTGTTATTCATTATGTTGAATCAAGTAAATCTATTAGTGCCATGTTCAAAATATACGATCGCCTGTTTTTAGATCCAAACCCCTCTAAATTTGATGACATGTCATCAGCACTTAATCCAAGCTCACTAATTACAAAAAATGGATATGTTGAGGAGGCTCTTCAAAACGCTGAAGTAGAAAAAGCATACCAGTTTGAACGAGAGGGTTACTTTTGTAGAGACAGTGAATCTAAGGGGTTAGTATTTAATAAAACAGTCGGGCTGAGAGACACGTGGAGTCAATAATTAATTTTTTCAAGCCAATCTGAGACTTGTTTAATTTCAGGATATTTCGTTAAATCAATTTGAAGAGGTGTGACAGATACAAAGTTATTAGAAACTGCATGAAAGTCTGTACCTTCACCATTATCAGCCTCTTTGCCATTTTCTCCTATCCAGTAAAGAGATGGGTCTTTTAAATCTTGAATGCTTGGCTCTGACTTATGCCGATTTCCTAAACGAGTACTTTTAATTCCATTAATCTCAGTAATTGGAATATCAGGGACATTCACATTGATAATTGTATTGTAAGCAAGTGTTGACTTATCGATTTGAGCAACAAGAAGCTTGGCTATATATCCAGCTGTATCAAAGTATTTACATTCCCAGCTCGCTAATGAAATCGCTATAGAAGGAAGTCCTAAAAATCTGCCTTCAATAGCCCCAGCAACTGTCCCAGAATAAATAACATCATCACCTAGATTTGCCCCAAAATTAATACCTGTTACAACTAAATCAATTGATTCTTTAATAAACCCACATAAAGCAAGATGAACACAATCACTTGGAGTTCCATCAATCGCATAAATATTGTTTTCGATTTGAATTGGCTTTAACGGCTTGCCTAAGGTCAATGAGCTACTTGCAGCTGACTTATTTTCACTCGGAGCAACAACAATAACTTCTGCAATTTCACTAAGTGATTTCGCAAGCTGAATAATTCCATCAGCTTTATAGCCATCATCATTACTTATAAGAATTCTCATTTAAGAGATATTTAGAGTAATTTTATTTTTATTAACATTAACTTTAACAGTGCCACCCTGACTAAGTTTTCCAAATAGAAGTTCATCAGCTAAAGGCTTACGAACTTCTTTTTCAATTAACCTTATCATCGGCCTAGCACCCATTTTTGAGTCATAGCCATTTTCTGCAAACCATTTTCGAGCACTATCTGAAACAATCAGAGAAACATTTTTTTGCTCAAGGACATCTTCAAGCTCAAATATAAATTTATTAACCACATAAATCACTACATCTTCGCTTAATGAATTAAAGTAGATAATTTCAGAAAGTCGATTCCTAAATTCTGGTGTAAAGGTTTTTTTCAGTTCACCCTCATAATCTAAAGAATGATCTTGTTCTTTAAATCCTATTGATGCTCTTTGAACATTTTGGGCACCAACATTAGAGGTCATTACAAGAATAACATTACGGAAATCAACTTCTCGTCCGTTTGCATCAGTTAACATTCCATGGTCCATAACTTGAAGCAAAAGGTTAAATATATCAGGATGCGCCTTTTCAATTTCATCTAGCAAAAGTACTGCGTAAGGATTACTATTAACTGCTTCAGTCAAAAGCCCTCCTTCATCATAGCCAACATATCCTGGAGGAGATCCAATAAGCTTAGAAATTGAATGTCTTTCCATATATTCAGACATATCAAAACGTAATAACTTAACGCCCATGATTCTTGATAACTGCTTACAAATCTCTGTTTTACCAACTCCAGTAGGCCCCGCAAATAAAAACGAGCCCATTGGCTGACCAGCTGGTGATAGCCCTGATCGAGATAGCTTTATAGCGGTTGATAAAGAATCAACAGCATTGTCTTGCCCAAAAACACCTAGCTTTAAATCTTTTTCAAGATTTTGAAGTTGAGATTTATCACTACTATTCACTTGTCTAGATGGAATACGGGCAAGTTTAGCAACAATATTTTCTATATCTGAAACTCCAATATTGATTTTCCTTTTTGATTTAGGAAGTATTTGCTGCAAAGCACCAACCTCATCCATGACATCGATTGCCTTATCAGGAAGACGCCTATCACCAATATGTCTATGAGTTAATTCAGCAGCAGAGGCTAGGGCTGCAGATGAGAATTTAACCTTATGGTGTGATTGGTAATACTTCTTTAAGCCATGAAGAATCTTAATCGTATCCTCTACAGATGGCTCTTCAATATCAATCTTTTGGAAGCGCCTTGCAAGTGCATGGTCTTTTTCAAAAACTTTTCTATACTCTTCATAAGTTGTAGAGCCAATACATTTAAGTGTACCATCAGCCAATGCTGGTTTTAGAAGGTTAGAAGCATCTAAAGAACCCCCAGATACACTTCCTGCACCGATGAGAGTATGAATTTCATCAATAAAAAGGACAGCATTTTTATCTTTTTCAAGATCAGTTAAAACAGATTTAAGGCGTTTTTCAAAGTCCCCTCTGTATTTTGTGCCTGCAATTAATACGCCGACATCTAAAGAATATATCGTTGTTTTCTTTAAGACGTCAGGAACCTGGCCATCAACAATTCTTTTAGCAAGCCCTTGAGCAATAGCAGTCTTTCCAACTCCGGCCTGTCCAACAAATAATGGGTTATTTTTTCTTCGTCTTGATAAAACTTGGACTGTCCTTAAGACTTCCTCTTCCCTTCCAAGCAACGGATCAATCTCACCTAGCTTCGCTTTTTCACACAAATTACTAGTGAAAGACTCAAGTGAAGATGGCTTAGTTGACTTCTCACTCTCAACTTTTTTAGTCTCTTCTGGGGGGGTATCAGCTAATTGAGATGAAATCCCCTCCATTACATCCAACCTAGAAATATTATTTAGCTTTAGCATGTATACAGCATGTGATTCTTTTTCAGAAAAAATACTAACAAAAACATTCATAGCGTTAACAGAATTTTTTTGTGCAGATTGTGCTTGATAAACACTACGCTGAAGAACCCTTTGAAAGCCAACTGTAGGAACGATATCGATTTCAGCATCTTCAGAAATAATGGGCGTATGAGAATCTATATACTGTTCGAGCTCTGCTCTCAGCTCATCAATATTCACTCTTTTTCCTCTTAAAAATGAAATAACCTCATCCATATTAAGAAGAGCCAATAAAAGATGCTCAACAGTAACAAACTCAAGGCGGCGATTTCTCGCCTCAGTCATTACCATATTTATTTCTTGCTGCAAACCTTGTTCAATCATAGAATATTTTTTATTT
>Ga0209425_10003031_pt1 | contig 18168 bp, 19 predicted proteins | sample COG_05_FD_184749 | JGI IMG/M metagenome (GOLD analysis project Ga0209425, IMG submission 184749) | Pelagic Microbial community sample from North Sea - COGITO 998_met_05 (SPAdes) (version 2) | ecosystem: Environmental > Aquatic > Marine > Neritic zone/Coastal water | place: Helgoland, sampling...
CCCATGTCAGTGCTATTAACGGTTCCGACGTCGTCCACCCAGGTTATATCGCTGCCATCTGCAAACGACACTTTGTATGGCAGTACGCTTGAATTTCCCTGAGCACCGCCGGTCAGTGCATACCCGTTCGCGGCCTGTTGCGATATTGTCACTGAGAGTTGATTATTTAATTGATTGGAAGCTAAGCACACTTCGGCGGTACCTAAGATTGCACCCTCAGTATTAATTAATTCACTTGGAATGAATGGTTCAGAACCGATCTCTTGACCAATATCAACCTCATATTCTTCCGCCACTGTAACACTTAAGCTTAGGGTAGTCGAATCCGTAGCATCAGCATAAGCCGTTGATCCAATCAGGCAACCAGCCCCTAGCAGCGCGATACAGACCTGAGATTTTAAGCGTTTTGAAGTTTTCATATTTCTATCCTCGCTTTATTAAGTTATAAAAAGTGTCTAGTACAATAATAGACCGCCAAAAAGGATTTTTCCACTTGGTGGTTTTATAAAACAATGACATAGCTTTTAAGTGATCATAACGCGCTCATTATTAGGTTAATATAAATTGAATTTTTTTTTTCAATTATTTTATGAGTTTTGTAAGCGGTTGAATGAGGGGGTGGAATTTTGGGTTAGAGAAAGGCCGCTAGCGTGAGAATGAAGCCGCTATTATCGAAGCTTCCTGCGTTGTATCCACCGTTTGTTCCGGTCCAGTTTAAGCGCAGGCTAAGTGCATTCCATGCTTTTTGGACGTAGAGTGCGTAGTCGGTATAATCTCTTTCGCCATAGGTGCCACCTTTAAATTCATAATGCCCAAAGCGGCCTCCCCAGCTGATCCCTTTGAACTGTTTGATAAGTTTGGGTGGAATAATGCTATTAAAGCCTGCGGATGCGTAAATGGCGGTGTCATTTGAGGCATAAAAAGTATTCGTGACATCAAGGCGAATGAAGAGAACGTCATAGTTGAGTCCAATGAAATATTCATTGAAATTTAGACCTTCTGATTTGGGGTAAATGTATCTGCGTGCTCCTATTTCAATACTTCCTTCATCGTCAGAGATATTCATCTTTTTAATGAATTTGATTTCAGGGATGATTTCAAGTCGTGCGCGGTCTTCGTTATTATCGTCAAAATTGACAGTAGAACCCCAGATAGTTAAGTGTAATCCGCTTGGGGTGGATAGTTGAAATTGACCTTGAACTGCGGCGGCATTATTCGACTGGCTTACGCCTCTCCATATGTAATTTGAGGTGAGTTGAGCTTTCGCGCTCGGTGTTGGCGTGAGGTATTGCTTATACCAGTTATCTTCAGCGGGGGCGGGAGTTTCGCCTAAAGTTTCATCTGACGTTTCAGGTAGGGCGAACAAGCGTGAAAAGAGGCTGAAAAATATAACCCCAATAACTAGCCGCTTAGATGGCTGCATACCCGTTCCCTTTATGTTTATTAAAAAAGTTGGCTCAAATAAAATATTACGACAAATAAATGCGGTGGTCAAAGGGAAATGCTATCTCCATCAGGAAAACAAATACCCGCTATATGCACAATAAACACATAACAAACCAACGCCTATTTTTCGGCTGATAAGCCCATCTTTCTTGAAAAGCAGAGCAGTAATTAACACCGTGATAAAGGTTAAGACAATATAATCAAAATGCATGAGTGAAGGATTAACCTGGCTAGGGGCAACCAGCGCTGTGATGCCGCCAATGGCGATTAGGTTAAACACATTGCTGCCAATAATGCTGCCAAAGATGAGGTCGGTATGTTTATGTCTTGCTGCCATGATTGAAATGGTGAGCTCAGGTAGGGCGGTGCCAACAGCGGCGAAGATTGCGCCTACCGTGGCCTCTGAGAGGCCGATCGCATTCCCTAGAGCTAAGATGCCTTTTAAGAAAAAGTGCGCGCCTGCAACAAGCATGGTGAGATAAAGAGTGATCTTTGCTAGGTTTATTAATATCGGCAAGACGTTTGATTCGCTTTTCGTTGAAGCTGCGGATTTTGGATGTTGATTGCGTTGGTAATAAAGATAACCGGATAGCGTTAAAATAAAAATAACACCTGGCACACGCGTTAAGCCAAAAAATCCTGTGACGAGCACAAAGAGTAATGTGACACAAAGCATGATAACGCATTCTGTCTTAACGGCTTTCTGATTAATGAGGATTGGATAAATAATAACGGTCAGAGGGATGACGAGCGCTAAGTTAGCAATATTGCTTCCCACAATGTTACCAATGGCAACATCCGGATGACCCAAGAGTGCAGCATCAAGGCTAACCGCCAGTTCAGGCAAGCTGCTACCAAAGCCGAGCACGAGGGTGCCAATCAGCACTTGAGAAACATTGAGTTGTTCCCCCAGGGTCTTCGTGTGCTTTACCAGTCCATTGGCGCCATAAGGTATCATGGCTAAGCCAAGAAGAAGCATCAGTGTGCTGACTATGTCCATGTATTGACCTTTTTTGAAACGGTTTGTTCTCTATAAACATAGCAAGAGTAGCTTGCTATCGCTATTCTTATTTATCCTGAGGTAGCTTGCAGTGACTAAGGCGTTTGAATCGCCAATCAGCAAAATGATTATAAGCGATGATAATTATAGGTTTAATGAAAGGCAGGCTAATCATGGAGGCTAATATTTTCCAGCCCTTGAGTTGATTCCAGATGAGAATGAAAGCATCCACTCCAATGTGCGTTGTATTATTATCTACTGCGTGAAGACGCTTTAAGCTATCAGTCAAACTAATGCCTGCTGCTTTGAGTTCTTCAGTTGAAGATGAAATGCCTCGCCACCGAAAGGTATGACTTTTTGAGATCCTTTGATAGTATTTTATCTCTTTAGAGCAAAGGCGACACTGATCATCATAATATACTGTAATCATTTTTAATATCTCCCATTTTAAGTGTAAAAAAACGCCTTTTTTATGTTAAGTTTTCTAGAAACTGCAGGCTATCGTTTTTAATTTGTTTTTTGGTTTTTTCATCCATGCGCTCATAGGTGCTATACATCATAGCAAGACGGTGATTTTTCTCTAGCTTCTTCTTGTTTTTGGCAAGGAAGTTCCAATAGAGGTAATTGAATGGACATGCGTCAGCACCTGTTTTTTTCTTAACGTTATATTCACAATTCTTACAGTAATTTGACATTTTGTTAATGTACGACCCCCCTGCAGCATAGGGTTTACTCGCCAGATATCCACCATCTGCGAAAAGGGCCATTCCGTATACGTTAGGCAGCTCAACCCATTCGTAAGCATCTGTGTAGACAATTAAAAACCACTCGCTCACTTGCTTAGGATCTATGCCTGTTAGCAGTGCAAAATTACCTAGAATCATTAGTCGCTGAATATGGTGGGCATAGGCATTTTTTTTGGTTTCAGAGATGCTTTGCTTTAAGCAGTTCATATCAGTTTTTGCAGTCCAATAAAAGCTTGGAAGAGGGCGGGTGGCGTTAAAAAAATTCATGTCAGCGTAGCCTGGCATTTTAAGCCAATAAATACCGCGAATATATTCCCGCCAGCCAAGAATCTGACGTATGAAACCTTCTGCGGCGTTCATAGGCGCTGATCCATTGAGGTAAGCGTCTTCCGCTGCTTTGACACATTCCATTGGTAAGAGCAGGCCGGCGTTTAGATAGGTGCTTATGTGAGAGTGATACATCCAGGGCTCGCCTTCTAGCATGGCGTCTTGATAGTCTCCAAAAGAAGGCATACGTTTAGAGAGAAAGTTTTCTAATGCTTTTAGAGCTTGATCGCGTGTAATGGCCAGGTCAAAACCATCAAGCTCACCTAGGTGGTCTTTAAATTTTTCATTAACGAGACTAATCACTTCTTTTGTAATTTGATCAGGTTTTTGAGAGCAAGGCTTTGGTATAGTTAAATTGCTTTTAGGTGGCTTTCGGTTATCAGTGTCGTAGTTCCACTTTCCCCCTATCGGTTTGTCATCATCCATCAAAACTGTTTTCTGTTTTCGCATGTGTCTATAAAAATGTTCCATGCGGGGTTGTTTTCTATTCTTAACCCACTTTGTAAATTCATCTGTTGAACAGATGAAGCGGTTATCCTCTCTGATTTCTAGAGATACATTTAAATCTGTTTCCCAGGATTGTATATCCTCAAGGACCCTGTGCTCTCCTGGGTGAGTAATAATAATGTGGTTTATATGGTGTTGTCTAATCGTTTTTTTTACCTCTCCCTTAAATGACCCGGTGTTTTCTTTGTCAGTGAGTTTTGTGTATAACAGATTGTACTTCTTCTTTTTTAATCCTTCGGCAAAGTGTCGCATTGCAGAAAATATAAAAGCAATTTTTTTCTTGTGGTGTTTAACATACTGGGCCTCCTCGTTGACTTCACACATCAAAATCAGGTCATTGTGTTTATCTATATCATGTAAGCTTGAAATAGTTGTAGACAGTTGATCTCCAAGGATAATGCGTAAAGTTGTCATGCAAAGTGCCTCTTTATTAAGGTTAAGGAAAAGTATAGTTGCGTGTCGCTATCATAGTTTAATCAGTGCTCTCATTATTGCTGTTGATGTCGCCACATTTTTTTTCGAGAATGATGATGCCCAGTGTTCCGTCAATTGTTAATCGGTCGCCGTTATTAACGCTGTCTAATGCTTGGCCCACTCCATTTACGCATGGAATGCCAAGTTCTCTTGCAATAATCACGCCGTGAATTAGCATGCCACCTCGTTGTTCGATAATGCCACTCGATAATGGAATTAAGTGGGTCATGTTTGGGTCAACTGCGCGGCAGAGTATAATGCTGCCGGGAGTGAATTTTTTTATATCATCAAGGGAGGATATTCTGCAAGCGATGCCAGAGACTGTTCCTGGTACGGCAGGCTGACCTTTTATTTGCCGCGGTTTAATATTGGTTGTAACGTTGTTGGCGTGATTACGCTCTTTGCTAGTTAGTCTGATTGGTTTTGAGCTTGTTTCAGTTAATGCTTGGGCTATTGTGTGTGCGTCTTCCTCGTTGATTTTAACAGAGCGTTGTAGTCTGCCAAGCGAGATTAGCCTTTCTTTTGCTTGATTTAACGCTAAAATTAATTGGCTTTCAATTTTCGACAGCAGTAAATTGTCATCATCTCTCAAAGACCAGCTTAGTCTGCCAATTTTAAGCAAGGCCTTTGCATGTGAGGCATTGTCGGTAGTAAGCAAATATTGGTTGAGAAGTTGTTGTTCTTTTAAGTTGTCATCTAGTGGTGATTTTGCTGTTGAGTAGTTAAGTAGTAGTGTGATGATGACATCATCACGATTTTTCCAGCAAGCGCTATTAATCGCAATGTCAAAATATTTTTTTTTCAATAAGTTGTATTGTTCACAAAAAGACTTTCCATTCGGCTCATTTTTAATCGCGATAATATTTTTTTCAGTAAGTTTTTTCCTTGATTGTGCTAACCATGTCGTTAAGTAAGCAGAGACGCCTTTTGATTTCACTAAGGTGGCACTGCACTCTTTGAGCGCTTTAAAACGTTGTCCCGCTATTCGAGGGCAGGATTTTAATAAGTAGATAAATTCATAAGGATCTTGAGGTTTAAGATTGTCATTGTAGTATTGACCAAATTCCCTCACGCCGTGCGCTAATGGGATAAATTTTTCTTTATACACCTCTCGCCAATAATGAAGTTGATGCAGGCGTGATGTTATTTTCTCTGCCAAGTCTGGATTACTTAAGGGGGTTAGTTTTTCTAGAGCTAACTGGTTTCCCTCGTACTTTAATTTTGGGATAAGCTCTTTTTCAACTTCGTCTGCAAGCGATGAAAGCTTTTTCTGATTAGGCGTTAGCGTAAGATACCAAGATCTTTTTTCATCTTTTTCTTGCCTGTAACTTATGGGGCGAACTTGTAGTAACGTAATGCGACCTTTTTTCGAAGACCACTCTACATCAACCGGGTGTTTAAACAGGTCTTCTAGCTCGAGTAGAATTTTTCCAACATTTCTTACGATGTTGTGATTAATCTCGATAGTGGAGTGTTGTTTTTCGATTCTTTCTTTTGAGTCTATAACCTCTAGGTTGCTTCGATCTAAGATATAGTTTATGGGTTCTACAGAGCCGTCAACTAGGCCTGAGCATAGTCCAGGTACAATTTCTATCATAAGGTGGTCTGAAGTTCTGTCATTTGGGTCGGTGCTAAAACCAACTCCGGAATATTCTCCTTGAATCATTCTCTGAGCCAGTATGCACATGGCGCTATTTTCACTATCTAGATTAATTTCTTTCCTGTAAAGCAAGGCTCTATCTGACCATAAAGAGGCCCATACTTTTAGTATGGCATCGAAGATTGATAAGAAGTTATTACAGTTCAAATAAGAATCGTATAATCCAGCAAAAGAAGCGTTTTTCATGTCTTCTTGTAAAGAGGATGATCTGATCGCTACACCTGATTTTAAAAAATCCGGTGGAATTTTTTCTTTTATCTCTTTAATCAGCTGATCAGGTATTGCTGCTTTTAATATTTGGCTTCGAATTCTAAGTCCACAGTCCCAAAGTTCTTCCCAGCGCATCTCTTCAATGGATTTTCTGCCAAGCTCAACGTCGATCAGTTTTTGAAGTTTATTTTGGTTAATAAATTCAAAATATGCTGTTGAGTTAATGCAAAAAGAGTCTGGTGTGATGAAGCCAGCTTTTTTTACACGAGCAAGTGATGAGGATTTTCGGCCAATTGTTGTCTCGGAAACTGAATCATCAAGTGTGCTTATATATTTCAATCCGGTACCCACTCATAAACCTCTTGTATGTGTGTTACATACAGGCATCGTTTGATTTCGACATTAAAAAAAACGCAGCTATCTGATGCTGTGAGCTCATCTAAGTAGCCATGCTTATCTAAAAGTTTAGCTTTGGCGTTATCAATATTATCTTTGCCCGTTACTTGAGTTGCTTGACCATTCATTGTGATAGCTGAGATGTTAGATATTTTGTTTTGGTGCTTGGCTCTGTCGTCAACAACAATTGATACCTGTTGACAGTAGTTGAGTAGCTTGTATTTGTTTGTGTAATCGGGTGTCGCAAAAATGAGGTGTTTTAAATCATCGCTGATATAAAAAGCAACTAATGAGCCGTAGGCGGCTTTTTCATCCTTGGTGCATAAAATGGCAAAATCTTCGGAAAGGAGCAAGCGTCTAATTTTTGACAACACAGCGTTCTTGTTGCTATCGTTTTTGTGAAGGTGTTCGTTTTGAAGGTCGAACTTTTTTTTGTCCATATTTTAGCCTTAATAAGGGGGTAATTAGCAAAGTATAAAACCATTCTATATTGAATTCAGATTAAAACCAGTCAAGTTTTTAGTTTGCTATACATTCTAATTACGAGTCTACCTTGGTGTTAAAGGGCCTGTCCTGCCGTTTCGTTTTGTAGAGATTTAATCCAGCGATGTACCCGTTTAATATTGACATTAAAATCATAGTACCCATACACTGATCGACTATAAATATAAATTTGGCTTTGATATTGCGTCTTTTCAATAAGTTGCACATCAACTTTGTCCGGAAAACGACAGACTTTGCTTGATATAATATAGCGAGCTTTATTCTTCTGAAGCTCCACTAATTGGATCCTTTTTTCGTCTTTTATCAGGTTATCCAGAGCAGCCCGGAGTTGCTCTATATTGCATGGGAATGTGGGCGAGGCAAGTTGCCGGTTACTAAGTGTGTGCTTATAGAGTAAAAAGTAATTTTTTTTGTTGGGTAGCACTAGGTTGCAAAAATCAATCATGCTAGGGGCACTCGTCAGTAGTTGAGCCTTGGGGGGTATTGTTTTTTACCATTTCTTTTAAGGCGTTGACCCAGTCTTCATTGTCATTCAAGCAAGGTACTAGCGTAAATGATTTTCCTCCTAACTTTAGCCATTGGTTCTTTGCCTGAATGCCAATTTCTTCCAACGTTTCAAGGCAGTCAGAGACAAATGATGGGCAAACTACCACGAGGTTAAGAATGTTTTTCGCACGTAATTTAGTCAGCTCTTCGTCAGTATAGGGTTTAATCCAAGGCGTGCGGCCAAGTCTAGATTGAAATGTAGACATAAATGATTCTGGTTTTAATTGCAGTTGCTTTGCAATTAATCGAGATGTTTCATAGCACTGCGCGCGATAGCAAAAGGTGTTTTTCGTGTTCATTTTTGGGCAGGGTGTGGCTTTATCACAAGGCGCAGTGCACAGTGATTTTGATAGGTGTCTCTCAGGAAGTCCGTGATAGCTTAGTAGTAGGAAAGAATCGCTGTTTTTGAGGTGCGGTTTTATCATATTGGCAGAGGCATTGATAAACCCTTCTTCAGCATAGAATGAATTGAGAATATTAAGGTTTGAGATGTTCCAATTTTTTGAAGCTACTCGCATGAACTCCTCTATAGCTGAACCTGTTGCGGCTGAAGAGTACTGTGGGAATAATGGGAAAATCAATATGTGCTCACAGCTGCGTACAGAGTTAAACGCGAGCTCGATAGATGGATTTCCATACCGCATACCCATAACGACTTGGTAGGCTTCACCTAGGCTATGGCTAAGGGCTTGAGTGAGCTCCTCCATGTGTATGCGTAATGGTGAGCCTTTTGCTTGCCATATCTCTTTATAGGCCTTTAGTGTTTTTTGTGGTCTAAAAGGTAGGATTGCCATGTAAACAAGCAGGTATCTAGCAAAAGGATTTAAATCTATTACCCTGGGGTCGAGTAAAAATTCGCGTAAATAGCGACGAATGCTGCCAATCTTTAGATCATCAGGCGTGCCTAGATTTAATAAAACAACACCTATTTTCATAACGATCTCCTCTTGGATTCTTGGAAGGCATGTGGCCTAACACAATGCTTTGCTCGGTGATTATAAAGAGCCTAGCGCTACGAGTCTAGTGCGGAAATGATGGAGGTAATTCGTCTGAGCCTCTTTTTAAAATGCTTCAAGCTTAATGAGGTTTGGGTCTCCTAGGTTTTGCTATGCTGTCTAAGCCTATCGCTTGAAAATTCTAGGGAAAAACATGGGGGTCTTTTTTTGATAATCTAAGTAAGCTTTTCCACGTGATTTGATTGATGCGGTTTCTGTTATTGGACCAGTAATTTTTAACATTAAAAAGAGAAGTAACCCTGGTGATGCTAGGCTCAAATAACCGAGCGGTAAAGTAAGAGCAGCTACTGCAAAGCCCATCCATGTCAACCAGTCAAAAAAATAGTTTGGGTGTCGTGAAATGAGCCATAGCCCAGCATTGCAGACCTTTCCTGGGTGATTTTTTTTAAATTGGTGTAGTTGGCGGTCAGAAATGGCTTCTCCAATAATCCCCAAAAGCGCGATCAGTGCACCAATGACCGTGGTGAGTGAATAGTGGCTAAGCTGGCTGATGAAATAGAATGGAGAGCTAATAATGATGGCGAGTATGCCCTGGAATTGAAAGTGCAGCAGAAAGCCCAGTGTCGGTGGTAGGCGCCATTTTTTGCTAAGGGTAACATAGCGTTTTTCAGGTGTGTTTAACGATACTCGTGTAATAAGCAGGTGCAAGGCAAGGCGGCTTCCCCATATCAAGAGGAGGCCTGAGAGTATAAGTTGTATTGACGTATTTGGCGTGTTAAATATGATAAGTAATCCCGATGTTGTGATAACGGTGGGCCAGCACATATCAACAATGCCAGGATTCTTGGTGCGCAAAAAAATGAGCCAGGCAATAAGCATAATGAGGGAAACGAATAACCAGTTTTCGAAAAAGATACTCATATTTTATCTCCGAGTTTGTTGAAGGTAAAGAGCAGTGCAGGGATGCCAAGGCCTGCCAAGAGGCCTAAAATAAACAAGCTAAAGAAAGGGTGGCGAATAGTTGCGGAATGAAAATGAGCGCCTGCATAGTATGCAAGGGGGAAGCCAATTGCCGATAAAATACCAGCAAGTAAGTAGCGCTGAAAAAAGTTTCGCAAGCAAAAGAAGACTAAAGCGGCGAAACTCAACCAAAGTGTAATCATCCACGGTGGTGTCATAAAGCCCGGCCATTTGTTTGCTGAGAAGGTAATGAGCCCTGTTCTTAATAGCAGGGTGTCAATGACTATGCCAAAAAAACAAGACATCACAATAAAGGTGTAAATGCCTTTTGTGTCGCGTTGTGACCTTTGAACCAGCCACTGTATAAAAACAAGAGGAAGGGTGATTAAAGGTCCTAGCCAAGGGTTTTCGGCACCAGCAGAGAGGATGCAAGCAAACCATGCAGTATAATAACATAAGATATGAAAAGGGGTGAGCCAGCGCATCATCGTTTCTCCATGACTATTTGCGCGGTGCTGATATAGCCTGACAGGAAACCGGCTTCGCAGTAACAAAAATAAAGTTCAAATAAGCGAAAAAACTTTTCATCAAAACCTAGTTTAAATATTAGATCTTTCGATTCTGAAAATCGTTTATGCCAATGTTGTAATGTGAGGGCATAATCCATGCCAAGGTCTTCAATATCCTTAACGCAAAGCGTTGTTTTCTTTTTAAGGCAGTTTGCAATCACGCCAATGCAGGGGAGGCATCCACCAGGAAAGATGTAAGCTTTAATGAAGTCAATCTCACGTTTGTAACGTTCATACTCGTGATCATTGATTGTAATTGCTTGAAGTAGGAATAGCCCATTTTGCTTCAACAGTCGATTGCAGACCGCGAAAAAAGCCTTAAAATATTGATGGCCAACAGCTTCAATCATTTCAATGGAGACGAGTTTATCAAAAGAGCCTGTTAATAATCGGTAATCTTTTTTGAGCAAGGTGATTCTGTCATTAAGGCCTAAGGCTCCAATTTGACTGCTAACATAATCATATTGAGCGTCAGATATGGTGGTTGTTGTTACTTTGCACCCATAATTTTCTGCCGCGAAAATTGCAAGACCACCCCAGCCCGTGCCAATCTCCAGCAAATGATCGCTGGGTGAGAGATGTAGTTTATCACAAATCATACGGAGCTTTTCATTCTGGGCTTGGTCAAGACTCCAGTTTACATCCCGAAAACGTGCGCAAGAATATTGATTTTTTTTGTCTAGAAAAAGTTTAAAAAGATCATTGCTAAGATCGTAATGGGAGAGTATGTTTCTTTTGCTTTTTTTGATTCGGTTAAATGATATTAAGTTGGTAGCGCGTCCAAGCCAGTTAAAGGCTGCTGAAAAACCACTTTCCACATTGCTCATGACGTTTTGATTCATCAAGAAAATTTGCATTAGTGCGGTAATATTGTTGCATGACCAATCTGCGTTGATGTAGCTCTCAGTGGCACCTATACTCCCTCTGAGTGCAATTTTTTTGTAAAATTCTGGGTTGTGAATAAGAACTTCAGCAGACGGGCCTCCCTCTGTAGAGCCAAAAATATGTTGCTCATTATCTATAATCTGCAGATGACCAGTTTGCAGTTTTGACATTTTTTTTAGGACTATAGAGCGCATTAGTCTAGTGTTAATCATATCGTTTTCTCCTCGGGTGATCAAATATAGGAAATTGCTTTACCCACAGCTTGAGTGCCTCCCAGCGAATAGCAAGGTAAACCTTCCCTGTAATAAAGGGATGCATCATCAATATGTGTGAGAGTGTTTTTTTTGTTATAGGTAGGGATCTTAAGCTAAGCGTAGCATCAAAGTGACATTTATCATTTTTCCAGTTTTCAAGGCTCACAATAATTTGCTCTTTTGTATGTTTGAATTTAAGGTGGTATTCATACTCCATCGCTAGAAAAGGAGAAACGTGCATTTCTTTATTAAACGCTGCTTTATAAACTGACCCTTTAATTTTTTCTGGTTGAGTAATATAGATTTGCTTTTCGCCCCAAGGAGTATTGGTTACTTCAAGAACGCAGTGTGTGAGTTCGTTATTTTTAAAGCAAAAATAAAGGCTGATAGGGTTAATGCAATAACCAAAATAAGAAAGATTGGTGAGCAAGTATGCTTTATCAATTTCATTACCTATTTTCTCCCTGATGAGAGCTTTTATTTCCTCTTTCAGGGGGGTGTTTTTTTTGTTTAAGTAATTCTTCCGATTGAAGTGTGCAATATTTTTCTTGTGAGAGGACCAAAGCCAGAAATCATTAAAGAGGTTGTCAATCTCGTCTAGGTCAAGATAATGCATGAATGTTTTATATTTGAATTCATGGTGTCTTGTCCCAGAGTGTCTGTGGTGAATTGAGCCTAGAAAAATTAAACTATTCACAGGCTTGCTCCGAGTTCTTTTAGAGAAGATATACTTGATGTGACGCCATCTTCATGAAACCCATTGCCCCAGTAGGCGCCTACATAAAATGTGTTTTTCTTACCGTTAATTTCAGAGTGACGGCTTTTCGCATTGATACTACGTTCTTCATAACTTGGGTGCGCGTATGAGAAGCTTTGAATGATTTTTTCAGGTTCTATAAAGTCATTATTAACGCTAACGCAAAAGTTCTCTGGCGCTTTGATATTTTGAAGTTTATTCATGTAATAGGTTAGGCTTGCTTTGTCTTGGTCTGTATCGATGTAGTTCCAGCTCGCCCAAGCCTTCTTAGACCTTGGGAGAGCGTTTGTATCGGTGTGAAGAATTACAGAGTTAGAGTTATACGGTATTGAGCTGAGAATTTCGGTTTCAAGTTCGCTCGGGTCTGATAAAAGGCTAAGCGCCTCATCACTATGGCAGGCAAGTACAATAGCATCAAAAGAAAGGTTTTCTCCATTTACGTTTATAGAAACTGTGTTGGCGCCTCTATTGATTTGCCGAACCTTTGAATTTAAGTGTATTTGATCTTTGAAGTTACTGGTGAGTGGTGCGATATAGGCTTTTGAGCCATTTTTTACAGTATACCATTGAGGTCTATTGATAATATCAAGCAAGCCATGATTGAGGTAAAAGTTTAGAATAAATTCTGCAGGCATATTGCCAATTGATTTGAGTGGAGCTGACCATATTGCTGATGCCAACGGGTGTAGGTAGGCGTCGATAAACAAAGAGCCATAGCGGTGTTCGCGTATAAATTGATTGATAGTAATGTTCTTGGCATTTTTGAGGAATTTTTTTCCCTTGTGATTGAAATTATAGATATCTAAGAGTAGACGATAAAAGTTAGGGTTTGCTATGTTTTGGCGTTGTGCGAAAAGGCTGCTGAGCGTATCACCACTATACTCTAATTCAAGTTTCCTCGAGCTAAAGCTAAAGCTCATGTTGCTTTTTTGTTTCTCAACCTTGAGTTTGTCGAGTAACTTTATAAAGTTTGGATACGTTCTATCGTTAAACACAATAAAGCCAGTATCAACGGCATACTTTCCCGAATCCGTTTCTACATTAATTGTGTGAGTATGCCCACCAATATAGTTGTTTTTTTCAAATACAGAAATATTGTAATCTTTGCTGAGCAGGTAAGCAGCCGTCAATCCGCTAATGCCGGAGCCGATCACAGCAACTTTTTTTATGTGTTTATGGTTGTTGTTCACTATTTTCTCTGACATGTGATGGGACTCCTTTAAGTTCCCAAATTAGCCCCGTTTTTTCCAGAAGCTTTAGTAGGTAGTAGGTGATATCAATTTCCCACCAAAAAAAGCCTTGCCTTGCTGTGGCAGGATAATGATGATGGTTGTTATGCCAGCCCTCACCAAGTGTTAGTAGCGCGAGTATAAAACTATTTCGACTGTTGTCATTGGTTTTATAGCGCCTTTTACCCCAGCGGTGAGCTAATGAATTTATTGAGACCGTTGTGTGAAACACTGCTATTGTAGAGACAAAGAATCCCCAGATAACAAGCTGTAAGCCTGATGTATTTAAGCTGGGAGCGACTGCATTTAATCCTTGTCCAAGGAAATAGAGCAAAAGAATCAGGGTAAAAGGTATTACGGTATCGTACCTATCAAGTAAAGCGAGTTCTGGGTATTTAGCCCAATCTTGCACGCGCTTTTTGTTGTAGTGGAAATGCTTTTTAGAGAGAAACCACCCCATGTGGCTCCACCAAAAACCGTGTGCTACAGGTGAGTGGGCGTCGTTTTCTGTATCGGAAGATAGGTGATGTTCTCTATGGTGAGCTGCCCACCATAGCGGGCCGCGCTGCACAGATGAGGCGCCGAGTATTGCAAAAACAAGTTGACACGCTCGGCTCGTTTTAAAGGTTTTGTGAGAAAAGTATCGGTGGTAAAAAGCCCCAATGGCAAATAATCTTAACCAGTATAAAAACAGGGAGGCCAAAAGTGCGGTTGCACTATACCCAACAAATAAAGGCATGAGACAAATGATATGCATAGCAATAAAGGGTGCGACACGAAACCATGAAATTGTGGCGTCGTTTTCTATTGGAACGGCGTCGTTGTCAAACCAAAGCGAAATACGGTTGCAAAAGGAGGTTAGCATGTTGGTTTAACCTACCCCTTTGTTAGCCATACAGTAACAGCGGCTGTAGTGGCGCATAAAGTCATTCCCCAAATGGTGTCTATTATGCTGATTTTTGTAGACCATCCTTCCAGGGTGGCGAGGTTTGTAAAGTCATAGGTTGCATAACTCGCAAGTCCGAATAGGGCGCCATAGAGTAAAGCTTGTTTAATGCTACCATTAGCTTTGGGTAGCACGAAAATAATGATTCCAGCGATTAGCGCGATATAAACAACAATGGCTGCTGGCCAAAGTGGTTGAGCAACACCGTTAGACATTCGCATTAATGAGCCTATTTCATTGAAGTAGATTTTTTTACCTATAAACCCGAGCCATAATCCATCGAGTAATAAAAATGTGATCGTAGCAACTAATATTTGCATAACACTTATCCTTGTGTATTTGGCATACCAGTGTATTCTATTTTTATTAGCTTTGCGAGCAGGCGTAAAAATCTGCTTCCAGATTGTTCTTGATTGCTTGTGAATTAAGGGTTTTTTATATATGAAAAGGTATGTTTTTTTTGGTTTTGGTGGCGTTGCTGAAGGGGTGGTGAATAAGTTGGTCGCCGAAGGCGCTGAGGTTGTTTGCGTTTCACGCAAAAAGCATACGTTGCCAGGCGTTACGTTTAAGCAAGCTAATATTATGTCTGATGATATTGGGCCTTTATTTGCTGAGTTATTTTCTAGTCAAAAAGTTGACTGTATAGTTAACACAATAGGGATGTTACATGCCGGTACCCAGCAGCCTGAAAAGGCCTTAAGTCAGGTGTGTGAGCATTTTTTGATGGAAAACATTCGGGTCAATGTGTTGCCGACTATTCGTATTGCGCAAGGAGTGAGCGCTTTCTTAAATAGGCAGTCATCGTGTAAATTTATTGCATTTTCAGCACGTTTAGCGAGTATAAGTGATAACCATTTAGGTGGGTGGTACAGTTACCGTATGTCAAAGACTATGCTAAATATGTTTATTAAGAATCTATCGATTGAATGGGGTCGAAGTTTTCCAGGTGTTACTATTGCAGGGTATCATCCTGGTACAGTAGATACTGCTTTATCGAAGCCTTTTCAAAGATTATCGGACCCTAATGCTGTCTTTTCACCATCTAAAGCTGCGGACTACTTTCTGCGTGTTTTAAAGGAACTTAATACTGAGGATTCTGGTCAAGTGTTTGATTGGCGGGGTGAGGTGATTGATTGTTAACAGGATTGTTGATCATTCTTGCTAAAGATTATACCTTCTGTTGAGGGCGCATCTATTGCCCTTAATGATGTGTGGGATGAGTAGCGGTAGATGGCTAGGCAGTCTGGATAGGCTTAGCTTAATAGAAAAGGGCGTAGCCACGTTTTGGCAAGTTAATTAATAAAAAGAAGGCGTTTATGGGTTTAAAATCAAGGTTTTTTCTAGTTCTTTTTTTCTGCGGGATATCTATAGTCACTGTTGCGTATCCGTCGAAAACTGGTGAAGTCAGCCAGCAAAAGCCAGGCTGGACGATATCCCTTGGCGCCGCTACGATTGTTTCTCCTTTGTTTGAAGGGGCGAGGAGTTATGGCTTGTCGCTTTTTCCTTCTATTAATGCTCGTTATAAAGACCTTTTCTTTTTTTCCTCAAGAGAGCTGGGTTTTAATGTGTTTAATCAGTCTGGTTGGAGATTGGGCCCTATAGCAAAATTCAATTTTGGTCGGCAAGAGGGTCTAAAAAGAAGCCCCTTTCGTCTTGTGGGCGATAGCGATGCCTTAGATGGAATGGGAAATATCAATATGGCCGTTGAAGCGGGTGGTTTTGCGAAGTATAAAATGAAGCCCTTTGAGTTTGGATTGGAGTTAAGACAGGCTTTCTTTGCCTATCATGGCTTAATGGCAGATGCGACAATAAAATATTCTAGGCAAATTAAGGCTGTTAGAGTCGTACTTGGTCCAGTGGTGCATTATGGTAGTCGCAGCTATATGGATACTTATTTTGGTATTAATCCATCTCAGGCAGCTGACACTGGGTTGTCTGAATACGAGGCTAAGCAAGGGATAAAATCTTATGGCATTAGTGGGACTATAATGACAACGTTAAAAAAGAGATACTTTGTTGTCATTTTTGCAAATTACAGTAGGCTAACAGGGTATGCATCAAATTCGCCTTTAGTGCAAAAGCGAGGTGACCCTAACCAGTTTATGTTAGGTTTTTCGCTTGCCTATGCGCTGTAGTTTAACCAGGATTGACCTCAATTAAGATTTCATTCCTGCGCATAAAGGGCAGTGTCCAGGGGGGATTATAAAAAGCATAGGTAGGTTCTGAGAGAGTCTCGATTTGATTGTTTGAAATGTGCCTCATCAATTCTGCTTCATGTTTAGCGATGTTCTCCTCGGAGTTCAATCCAGAAAATTTTATGACAATAAAGGTTTTTTTAGGGACTTCTTTGAGTTTTACTTTTGGGTTGTTGGGCTTGGGTATGGTTTTCATTGTATATGTAGAGGGCATAATAAAGCTCACTTTCCATGAGTTACCTGAGGCTTGTTGTTGAACAGGTGCGGTCATCGGAATTTTTTCGTTACTTTGTTGCTGAACTGGTGCGGTCATCGCGATATCTTGTTCGGCTTGATTGTTGCCAAAAATATAGTCGGCTAGAATTTTAAACCCACTGCTAATAGATTCTTTGCGTGTTCCTTCGACTTGCACCTCTGCAATCAGAGTGGAATCGTATTCTCTTACCTCGATATCATCAATCGATGATATGGTGTGATACTTAGGGTGTTCAACATTGCTCATAATGGTTCCAGTCATAGCTCCAGCGAATAGGGTGATCAAAAGAATGCATGTAATTATTAGCCATTTTTTCTTCATGATAATCCTTGGTATTTTGATAATTTGTTTATTAACTGAAGCGCTAGTTTGTGTTTTGTAGCCAAACCGGCTTAGTTCTCTATTGCCTAACGATCCTCTCCAAGCAATTTTTTCCGAAGCTTAGGTTTGGGGGTTTTTTCAGCTAGCCAGATGCTAAAAAACCAGTATCCAAACTCAGGGTCATTAATGATGCCAATTTCCTCATTATAATTATAAAAAATGGTAGTCTTATCTTCAGTGTAAACCCCTGTTATTCTGGAGTTTTTGTCCACGTCGGGAAAGATATTAAGCATTTTTGCCTCCCACAGTGCTAGCTTCTCTTGATTATTAAAGCCGAGGTCAGACATTATTTGGATTGAGCTTTCAGTGATGTCTTTTGCGCTAATTTTTCGGTGATAATCGAGGGTAAGTGCAAAGGGTTGATTGAAAGACCACTTCCCATCGTCAGAGTAGAGCGTTGCACTGTAGACGTCCCAGAATAAATAATTCAGCTTGCCGCCGCCTACTTTTTGCGCGTTAGGGACGTGTTGCTGAATAATTTTTTGCGCAAAGGCGGCCTGTATAAATACGGCGCAAAGTATAATTATACATTTGGTAAGTTTATGTGAGGCTGAAAGTCGAGTCTTGCTTGGATTCATATGGCACCCTACAGTTTTCCAGTGTCGCGTTATCGTAGTTATCAACTATTCTAGTGTGTCTTATTCTATTGGTCGTTTCAATTGTTTATGTTTTTTTGTAAAATGATTATGATCTTGATGGCGAGGGATTTAAGGGTGATGTGCTTAAGAGAGTAGTGGTCCACATGGTAGCATGCCAGAATTATATGGTAATCCCCCCATTATTAGCGCTCTAAATAAATAGAACTCATTATGCTGCTTGCAGCAGCTTTTGTTTTGGTGTTATTCCACCGAGACCATATTAGGCCTTTCATTATTATAATGCCAGAGCCATCGGGTTGCTTTTTCTTGCACCTCCTCAATACTTGTAAAGATATCTTGGTTAAGCCAGTCATAGCGTACTGTTC
>Ga0209425_10003032_pt1 | contig 18168 bp, 24 predicted proteins | sample COG_05_FD_184749 | JGI IMG/M metagenome (GOLD analysis project Ga0209425, IMG submission 184749) | Pelagic Microbial community sample from North Sea - COGITO 998_met_05 (SPAdes) (version 2) | ecosystem: Environmental > Aquatic > Marine > Neritic zone/Coastal water | place: Helgoland, sampling...
TGGTACATTTCTTTTGCACTCATACGAGGCGTTGCGTGGTGTGATCCATTGTAATTTACCAGACAGTAACCTCCATAGCACTCGGCATAATCTAAGTCCATATGCGCTGCCTCATGCAACTTTGCGTTTAGACGGTCCAACAGATGCTGAAGCGTTGTTTTTGTGATACGATTTGTCATTTTATTTCACCTTTGAGATAACGATTCAGCATAGCCTTTGCGGGATAACCTTCTACCCCTGCGAACTCCAGACCAATCATAAAACTTTTCCGCGTTTCCTCGTTATCAGTGTATTTACTAATCTCACGCACCACCTTTTTAAAGTGATTGAATCCAATGTAAAACAATACATCTGATATTGCCTCACGCTCTGTTTTGTCGCTGTAGTCTATTGTCGTTTTCATTTTATTCTACCTCTTATCCGAAATCTATTGTTTCTCTACTTTGTGCAAAGTCTAGCAAATCAGCAGCCAGTGCCGCTGCCTGTGCTTTTGTAAGTTGTATAATATCTTTGCGTAAAAGAGAGTCTGGTGTGTTCTTAGAATCCTCACACATAGGTGTACTGATTTGTATGCAAGTACCTCTTGCTTCACCACCACTAAATCGTGTGAGGTCAACATCTGTGGCATGGGATACCAAATTGTCAGCCATTTTATCAATCCTTTCAGTAACTTAGAGGGTCAGTTAATAAACGTCCAACGTCTTAACGTACCAACTGCGATCTTCCCCCCATAAACCCTTATAGTTCTTGGGACGAGGCGGAATGGTCGCATCAAACGCATCTTGTAGTTCGAGAGCGTGATACTCTGCTTCGTCTTTGTCTGCAAAAGCCTTTACAGTAGTCTCCCAGACATTACAGCCATCGTAATAGAAATGTATTACGACGAATACTTGATTCTTAATCATCTTTACATTCCTTTCAGTATACAGTGTATATTCTAAGTTAGGGCGAAGCGTGAACGTAGTTCGGTATTCTTGCGTATCAAACGAGAGGGGGGGAGGGGGGAGTGCTTCACGTAATTATCCCATGACATAAAGCGTGTGAAGTGTTGCAGAGCATCATCGAATGATGCATATGTCTTTGCCTTGCCTCGCACGTCAGTAACGTCACACGTTCTGTCATCATGTCGCGTAATCGTACCAATGGGACATTTCTTGTAGAGCATGCGTTCATTTTTAGGATGGTATTCAAACATTGCTTGTTCTCCTCTCGTGCAGTCCATTCCGTCCCTATGACCGTTTTAAGAGGGTCAAAAAAAAAGGACGAAAAATCCGAGGGGTAATGAAACCCCCCGGAGTTTTCAATATACAATGTATATTTTACTTTCTTCCCTGCAACCTTTCAAGAATACCGTCGGCAATGATACGCAATTCCGTATCGGAAAGCTTTTCTAACTTATCAAGCGCGATATCATAATCCGTTTTCGGATCAGGCTTCAAACAATCGCGCAATTCCGTATAAGAACCAATATCAAGATTGCCGACCTTTTCATAATACTTTTTGATTTGGCTCGTGACATTCTTCAACGTATTATGAGGCTTTTCGCCCTCAATCTTGGAAGATTTGCCTGTCATTACATCCAACTTTTTATAAGCATATCCAGACGCGTCACAGATATCTTGCCAGAACATGAAAGGCACAATATCGTATTCGTTCAGGGCAATGCGGAACGTAACAAGAATATCGTCACAGGCGGTTGATTTCTTGTCCTTTGCGGAATCGATTGCCTTTCCAGCTTTATCAAATGTTTTGACGATTTCTGAAACGTTAGAAATAAGTGCATCGCGATCTTGAATTTCTGTAATGTCGAAGGGCATGTTTTTGTACCTTTTTGTTTCAGTATACAATGTATACTAGGGTTGATCTGAAAACCGCGCAGGGGGTGCGGTTGTATATTTTATACCATGGCCGATCTAAGAAGTCATTAAAAAAATGAGTCATATTATTTCGTTGTTGAGGGTATTTGGGTAATATTATTACGCACAATACTGTTGAAATATTGTTACAAAAAGCGTGATGATATTGTAATATTATTATTCATCAAATCGCATAGCACAGAGGGACAGACTAATCAAGAAAATAATGAGGGAATGGCGATTTTCTGCCGATGTGTTGCAAAAATGTCACAAGATACTAACCGGATAGTATGTATTATCTATGTGATTAAATAATAGGCAGGGGGGGTATATGCCTATTTTTTAGGCATTGTTATGTTGCACTGCACAAATCTATGTTGCACTGCACAAATCTATGTTGCATTGCACAATACTGACTAGTTGGATAGTATCTTTATGTTGCATTGCACCAATTTATGTTGCATTGCACAAGTCTATGTTGCGCTGCATCATTGGAATGAGTCTAATTTGCATACCCCACCCAAAAAAACCCCCCGTGCGTGTGTGTGAATTATACATACCACACATATATAGACCAAAAATAAAAAGGTTTGCTCATCAGGGGCAAAATATAGAATAAGTGTGACATATTTATCACAGAAACACCCCCCTTATGTTTATTTAGGGCAGGGGTGGGGGGTATAAAATATATAAAATTAACTAGGCTTGCTCATCTACATCTATATACTACTATATACTATTATATATTTTATTATATACTACTATATATAACTATATTATAATCTCTTCTGCCTAATCTAAAGATAGGGTATCACATTTTCGTTGTCTCCACAAGAGGAGTATGATAAAATAAAAAAAAATAATTTGCAGCATCTAAGAGAAAATAAAAAGGTAAGATAATGGTATCAGTGCTTAGAGAAGTAGATGAACAACAACAACAACATGAGGAAATAAACTTCAATGTCTTGATGTCTGTAAGAGATAGGCTAAAAGACCTAGTAGATAGAAAATGCAATGAGGACTTTTTGTCTTTCGTTAAGAGGTTTGCTCCACTTCTTGTCTCCGACTTCGTTATGGGTAAGCATATTGAATTAATATCAGAGAAATTACAACAAGTTGAATCAGGTGAAATTAAACGCTTGATGGTCTTTCTACCACCTCGTTCTTCTAAGTCAGTTATTTGTTCTAAGCTCTTTCCTGCTTGGTATATTGGTAAACATGACAACCATGAAATCATGTCTATTAGTCACTCTGACCAACTAGCTAGTGACTTTGGTAGATCAGTAAGAGATATAGTCAGTGAAGACTCATTTCAAAAGGTGTTCAATGGAGTACTACTTAGACAAGATGTAAGAGCAGCAGGTAAGTGGAAGACCAGTGGTGGTGGTTCTTATTATGCTGCTGGTGTACGTAGTCAGATTGCAGGACGAGGTGCACACATTGCCATATTGGATGATGCAATGTCAGAAGAAGATGCAATCTCTAATGCAGGTAGGAGATACATTAAGGAGTGGTGGCCGTCAGGACTACGCACACGTTTAATGCCCAATGGTAGAATTATTATCATTAACACCAGATATCACTATGACGATCTATGTGGCTGGTTGCTAAAACAAGAAGAAAAGATGGACTTAAAGCCTTCAGAACGCTGGCATGTTATTTCAATCCCTGCGTGGGTTGACGAGCCTACCTCTGACTTACTTGGTCTACCAGTAGGTAGCAGCTATTTCCCTGAGTGGAAGACAGATGCTGTCTTACGGCTAGATGAATTAGAGATCAGATCAACCAATGGATCAAAGTATTGGGACAGTCTTTACATGCAAAACCCAACACCAGATGAGGGTGGTATTGTAAAGAAGGATTGGATTGAGTGGTGGGATGAAGATGAACCACCCCATTGTGAATTTGTTTTACAAACTTATGATACAGCCTTTTCTACTAGTAATACTGCTGATTTCAGTGTCATACAAACGTGGGGTATTTTTCATTCAGTAAATGAAGATATAGATACAGGAGTAGAGCAGGTAGTAGCAAATATGATCCTTTTAGGCAGTAAGCGTGGAAGGTATGAGTATCCTGATCTAAGACGTATTGCACAAGAACAATTTAGAACACACAGACCTGATGTATGTTTAGTAGAAAAGAAAGCTTCAGGGCAGTCTCTAATACAAGATATGAGAAGGGCTGGTCTACCTGTATTAGAATATATGCCAGATAAAGATAAAACATCAAGGCTTAATGCTATTACACCTTTGTTTGAGTCAGGTAGAATATACTTACCTGAATATAAACAATGGGCTGACGAACTAGCAGAAGAAGTAACAACTTTTCCTTATGCACCACATGACGATCAGGTTGATGCATTAACTATGGCTGCATTATATCTAAAGGAAAGCTGGCGTATAGAACACGAAGAAGATGCAGATTGGGAAGATGACGAAAACCCTCGTAAACAAAAGAGAGTTGCATACTGGAGAGTTTAGTGATATAGTACATAATTATTAGGAAGATAGGGGAAGTATCTACCATTATGGCAAATCGTCTAAGACAAACAGTTCAAAGTATTCAGGAAGGTACGCCAGCAGAAAAACTTGGTTTAAAGCCGGGTGTTGTTTCTGATCCTGTTGGTGTTGCTCGTGTTGCTGCTGAAATGCTTCCCGGTTCTGGTTTTGTAACTGGTGTGCAAAAAGGTGGCACTGAAGGTGGTATAGATTTTTTAGCTGAGTTACTTGGAATAGCTGGCGGTATAGGAGGTGCTGTAGCTGGTCCTCCCGGTATTGCTGGTGGATATATGTTAGGTAAAGGAGGAGTAAAAGGTTTACGTTCTTTACTTAAACCAGAAGAAATATCTGAAAAAACATTAGATTCCTTTGAACAAATTTCTTTTCCCAGTAAGAAAACTAATTGGTGGTTAGATGAGTTAGAAGATAAGGGAACAGTAACTTTATATCACGGAACAAATATAAAAAATCTAGATAAAATTAAAGAAGAAGGTTTAAAAGTAGATAAACAAGGATTTACTTATGCTAGTCCTGATCCAGATACGGCTGGTGGATATTCTGTCATGGCTAAAGGAGAAAAAGCTAGTAAAGGAAAAAAAGGAAAAGCATATGAACAAGCACCTCGTGAAGAACGAGCCTTATTAGAAATTGAAGTTCCAAAAGAAATGTTAGAAAGAAACATTCCTTTACAGCGTAGTCCTGCTTCTAAAGAAAAACTATTTAGTGATAAAGGTTTAGAAAAATTTAATAAAGCTGACAGAATGAAAGTTTTTGGACAAGAAAATGTTCCTATGGATAAAGGGTACAATACACCTTTTTATGAACTTACCGAAGTTCGTTTTAAAGAACCTATTTCTCCAGAAATGATTAAAGGTTATTCTATTAAGCCTGAGACTACAAAAGTAACAAAAGAAGCTGCAACAGAAAATATTTCTGTATTTCCTAAACCAGAAAGAATGTTTCCAGAAGGACAAAGACCTAAAGGTGGTGAGTATTTAAATCCAAAAACAGGTGATGTTCTTACAAATAAAAATGTAGAATCTGCTTCTATTTCTATTACTCCTGAAGGTAAACCAAAGTTTGATGCTAGTCCTATAGAAAAAGAAATTGTAGGTAGTCCTACTACTAAAGGTTCTACACAAATTAAAACTAATTTATTTAAAAAATCTGCTGGATGGAAATGGGTAGACGGTCCAGTTGAATATAAAGATATTCCAACATTAGTTTCTGTTCAAAATAAAGGAAAGCATTATTATGCTTTAGAAGCTAATTTTCCTGAAGGAGTAAATTTAACAAGATATGCAAACTCTCCCTCTGAACCAAGACTCAGACCTACTGTTAAAGGTTTTGTTGACTTAGGAAAACAAATAGGTAAAATATCTGTTAGAGGTAAAGAACATCCAGTGTACGATAAAATAGTTAATAGATATGCTGGCGGTTCTGTAGTAGAACGTAACCCATACGCTAATTATCAACCAAAGGCAATATAGAAACATGGCAACAGAACGTAATCCCTTCGATCAAATTCCAATGGGTGAACTATCTATTGAAATTGAATCATCTACAGGTGTAGACGAAGATGGCAATGAAGCATTCATGGAGGTTGATCCTGAAGATGGTGGTATCGTTGTAGAGTTTAAACCACCAGAAGACGAACGATCCAAAGTGCAGCAGAATGAAGAACCAGAAGAGTTCTATCGTAATCTTGCAGATGATATGGATGAAGAGCTTCTTGAAGATATTGCCTATAAAGTTATTGAAAACTTTGAGGCTGACAAAGACTCACGTTCTGAATGGGAAAGTATGTTTGAAAGGGGCTTTGACTTACTAGGTCTAAAGCTGGAAGAAGCATCAGAACCTTTTGAAGGAGCATGTACAGCAGTACATCCAATCCTTATTGAGTCAGCCGTTAAGTTTCAATCTAAAGCAACACAAGAATTATTTCCTCCTGCCGGTCCTGTTAAATCTCAGATTATTGGTGATGTAACAGAAGACAAGAGTGAACAAGCTAATCGTGTTAAAGCATTTATGAACTATCAGATCACAGATCAGATGGGTGAATACTTTGACGAATTTGAACGTATGTTATTTCACTTACCACTTATTGGTTCAGCCTTCAAGAAGACATACTTTGATCAGTCTTTAAATCGTCCTGTATCTGAGTTTGTTCCTATTGATCAATTTTATATCTCATATTATGCCACAGACCTGCGAAGAGCAGATCGTTATACTCATGTGATTTATCGTAGTCCAATCGAAATGCAACGTGACATAGCCGCAGGAATGTATGCCGACGTTGACCTGCCTGAAGCTTCTATGCCAGAGCAAACGCCTATGGCACAGAAGATGGATACGATTCTGGGTCTTTCCCCTTCTTCACAACATGACCCACAACATGTTCTCCTTGAACAACACTGCTACTTGGATTTACCAAAGCAGTATCACGGTGAGGATGACGGTCTGTCTCTACCCTATATTGTTACTATTGATCAACAGTCACGACAAGTACTGTCTATTCGTCGTAACTATGACATTAAAGACAAACGACGTGAAAAGAAAATATTCTTTACTCACTATCGCTTTGTTCCCGGCTTTGGTTTCTATGGTTTAGGTCTTATTCACTTCCTTGGAAATCTAACAATGACAGCTACAGCAGCAATGCGTGGCTTAGTTGATGCTGGTCAGTTTGCTAACCTACCCGGTGGCTTTAAAGCTAAAGGTCTACGTATGGTTGGAGACAATGATCCTATTGCACCGGGCGAATGGAAAGAAGTTGAAGCTGTAGGTAATGATCTATCTAAAATGATTATTCCTCTTCCATACAAAGAACCATCACAAACATTATTCCAGATGTTAGGTTTTGTTTCTAATGCAGCACAAAAGTTTGCTGATAGCACAGAACAAGTTATTTCTGATGGAGCTAGTTATGGTCCTGTAGGGACAACTATGGCTCTTCTAGAAGCTAGTAGTAAGTTCTTTTCTGCTATTCATAAGCGTTTACATAAATCTCAGAAAGACGAATTTAGAATCTTAGGGCGTATTAACTACGAATATCTTCCACAAGAGTCAATGTGTGAGCTACCAGAACATAGTCTAAAAATATATAAATCAGACTTTGATGGTCGTATTGATATTATCCCAGTATCTGATCCTAATATTCCATCTAACGCACATCGTATGATGATGTCTCAGATGGCACTACAGTTAGCACAGCAGTCACCACCCGGTATGTTTGATATGGAAGAGCTTAATCGTAATATCCTTCAAACAGCTAACGTGCCTAACCTAGATAAGATTATGCCTCGAAAACCTTCACCTGTTCCTCTTGATCCAATCTCGGATATTATGGCAGCAGTTAAGGGTCTACCAATTAAAGCCTTTATGGGTCAAAACCATGATGCACATATTCAAGCTAAGACTGCATACATGCAAGACCCTCAGAATGGTCAGAATCCTCTAATGCAACGTATTGCTCCAGTTATTGAAGCTAATATGCAAGAGCATATGATTATGAAGTATCAAGAGCAAGTACAGGGTACTGCAGCACAGATGATTCAGCAGTATGGTCCAGAGGCTGTTGCTTCAGGTCAGGTTGATCCTAATGATCCACAGGTCATGGAACAAGTTATGGCTATGGCTGCACAACAGGTAGCTCAGGCTAACCAAGCAGCAGCACAAATGCAACAAGCAGGTTCACCTGAAGCACAGATGGTTAATATTGAACAGCAGCGTGTACAGATTGAACAAGCTAAGATACAAGCACAGACAGCTAAAGAAAGTGTTGAAGCAGCAATGAAGAACCGTGAACTTGATCTGAAGGAAGCTCAGATTCAAATTGATATGATGAAAGAAGGTATTAAGACTTCAACGGGTATTCAAGAAAAAGAAAAAGATCGTAATGCAAAGAAAGCTATTGCAGCTTTGGATGCTATTATGGACTTAGCTAAATCTCAAGAAGCTTCAGATACAACTAAAATGCTTAAAGCTGCAGACATGGTAACAGCTTTTGTAAAGGAAACTAATAAATAATAAATGAATATTTATGAAGAAATATCACAAGAATATGATAAACAAATAGAAGAACTAAAAAATTTACTTGCATATGGCAGTGCTTCGAGTTATGCTGATTATCGCCAGATAGTTGGTAGAATTGAAGGGATTGAACTATCAAAAGATAATCTCATCAATATTGTTAAAACTCGAATTTACAGTGAAGAGGAGTAATAAATAAAATGCAAGTAGCCACTTTAGGTAAAGCAATTCCTAATTCTGATTGGGTTTCAGATGAAGAAATTGAATTAAAAAAAGAAGACTTACCAGAGCTACCGGGTTATCATGTATTAGTAAAACCTGTATCTATTAAGCAGAAGACAAAGGGTGGTATTATTCTCCCTGACTCAACTAAAGACGATATTGCTTATCTTACTACAGTAGGTAAAGTTCTTAAACTTGGTAAACTAGCTTATGACGATAAAGCTAAGTTTCCTTTAGGTTCTTGGTGTGAAGAAGGTGATTATGTAGCGTATGGTAAACTAATTGGACAAAAGTTTGTTTATAAAGGAGCAAAGCTTTTATTACTTTTTGATGACCAGATTATTATGAAAGTAGATAATCCTAGTTCTCTTGATCCAACATTTAATTTGTCTAATTAAAATTAGTACAGTATACTATAGAAATAAATGTCGTAACCGTTAGTGTCGCAACTAGCGAGAAGAAAGGAAAGTAATGAGTAACGAACCACAAGAAGAGATGGAAGTAGACCTATCTGAATGGTCCGAAATTAGTGTATCAGATAATTCTGATACTTCTCCTCCAGAAGTAGAATATGAAATTGAAGAACCTTCTTCTGTAGAAAAAAAAGAAGTTCACAAAACAAAACAAAAAGATGTTATTAATAAGGAAGAACCGAAAACTACCGCATCTGAAGTAGAAGAACCTCCAGAAGAACTAGAGGGAATTAAAACAAAAGGTGCTGAAAAACGTATTAAACAACTTATTCGTCAGCGTAAAGAACGAGAAGAAGAAATTGAAAAGTTACGTTCAGAAGTAAATAATTTACGTACTTCTGTTCAGACAAGAGAAAAAGAACTATCTAATAGTCTTAAAACTAATATTGATAGTACATCAGGACAACTTACTAGTCGTATTGAGCAAGCTAGAGAAATTTATAAACAAGCTGCAGATTCTGGTGATACAGATCGTATGCTTGCTGCTCAAGAAGAAATGTCTAAAGCTTATGCAGAAGGCACAGTAGTTGAACAACAAAAACGTGCTTGGGAAGAATATAACGAACGATTAGAAGCTGTAGGTCAAGTACCTCAACAACAGGTAGCTGAAACACCACAGTATGATCCCAAAGCTGTTGATTGGGCTAGTAAAAATCCTTGGTTTGGTAATGACCAAATTATGACTGCAGCAGCACTAGCTGCAGATGCTGAATTAAAGTCAGAGGGTTATGATCCTTCTGATGACGATTTTTATGAAGCTATTGATTATAAGTTACGTAATCAATTCCCTCATAAGTATGAAGATGCTCCTCCCCCTGTTGTACAGCAGGAAGAAGAAGCAACACCACGGTTGCAGGATACACCGTCAAATTCTGCCCAAGTAGTTGCAGGTGCTTCACGCACACCGCAAACCTCACGAGGTAATAAAGTTAAGCTAACACCAGAAGACGTTAGACGAGCTAATCAGTGGGGTATCCCCTTGGAAAAATTTGCTGCAGAAAAGCTAAAGGCAGATTCTGCTGATGGCGAATATACAGAAATTTATAACAATTAAGCGTGGAAGGAAAGATACAATGACAACACGAAATGACTCACGTAGTGACAAAACTAGAGAAGTTACACAGCGACGTACAACTTTTGAAGAGCCTAATTGGCTTGAAATTCCATCTTCTGTAATTAAACGACATGCCAGTGAAGGTATGGTGTTACGTTGGATTCGTATTACTCTACGTAATCAAGAAGATTACCAGAATGTAGGTAAGCGTACAGCAGAAGGTTGGGAATTTGTACAGGCTGAAGAAGTTCCAGAAATGTTACAATCCTCTGACGTGAGGGAGGGAGGACGATATGCAGGTGCAGTCTGTCGTGGAGACTTGGCTTTAGCAAAAATGCCTAAAGAACTTGCACAATCTCGTCAAGAATACTATGAGGGACGTAGCCGAGAAATGGTTGAAGCAGTTAATGCTCAGCTAATGAATAGTTCAGATTCTCGTATGCCGATCTCAAATAATAGCCGTACACAAGTAAGTCGTGGTAAACAAGCTAAATTTCAGGACTAAACAAAAGTTTGTTTACCTAAACTAAGGCTACTAGTGTACATGTCTTGTATAAAGCATAGAAAGGAAAGTGTACTATGAGTACTACTAAAGCACTATCTGGTCTACGCCCTTCCCGCCGTCGCGGTGGCGCACCTAACGGTTCTGGTATGAATGAATACCCAATCGCTTCAGGTACAACCCCTGCGTTTTTTAATGGTGATATCGTTTCACAATCAGGCGGATATATCGTAGCCCTAGTTACAATTACACAAAAAGCAATCGGTGTCTTTACTGGTTGCCGTTATGTGGAAAACGGAGAACCTAAGTGGTCTAATTATTGGACTGCTGGTCTTTCTGCAACCGATGCTCAGGCAATGGTTGTTGATGATCCTAATGCTACCTTTGAAATTCAAGCTGATGCTTCAGTTTCAATTGGTGACATGAATGGTGGCTTTAACTTTAATGTCACTCTAGGTTCAGGTTCAACTGTTACTGGTCGTTCAGGTTTCGGTCTTGAAGCAGGTACTCGCACAACTGCTAGTGCAATGCTTCGCCCAGTTGCCGTAATCAACGAACCCGGTAATGACATTAATGATGCTGCAGAACGCGCATTCCCAAAGCTAGAAGTACGTATTGCACGTCACTATGATGCTTTTGTGTGTGCTGGTACTTCTGCACCACCTGCTGGTTAAGAGAAGGAGTATTTAAAAAATGGCTATTAATCGCGCTAGTATTGCCAAGGAACTTCTTCCCGGCCTAAACGCTATCTTTGGTATTGAATATGGTGACGTGGACAACGAACATGAGCCACTTTACGAAATTGAAAACTCAGATCGTGCGTTTGAAGAAGAAGTTCTTTTCACCGGCTTTGGTACTGCACCTGTAAAAGGTGAAGGTGCTGCAGTTCAGTATGATGATGCACAAGAAGGCTACACTGCTCGCTATACAGCAGAAACAGTCGCTCTTGCATTTGCTGTTACTGAAGAAGCTATGGAAGACAACCTCTATGATACCTTTGCCAAACTTCGTGCACGCGGTCTTGCCCGTGCTATGGCAAACACTAAGCAAGTAAAAGCTGCTGATGTTTTCAACAGTGGTTTTAACGCTTCTTATAACGGTGGTGATGGTGTTCCACTATTCTCCGCTGCTCATCCTACTGTTGGAGATGGAAATCAATCCAACACACTAGGTGCTACTGATCTATCTGAAGCTTCTCTTGAGACTGCTCTTATTACAATCTCAAAGACTAAAGATGATCGTGGTATTCTAATTGGTGCACAGGCTGAGTCACTACACGTTCCATCTGATCTTGCATTTACTGCAGACCAGATTCTAAACAGCCAGATGACAACTGTTATTGGTGTAAATCCAACAACTGCTGCTAATGGTGCAACTAACCAGAACAAGATCAACTCAATTCGTAATCAGGGTCTTGTTCCCGGTGGTTTCTTTGTTAATCGTCGGTTCACCGACACAAACGCTTGGTATCTCAAGACTGATGTTCCTAATGGTACAAAGATGTTTGTTCGTGCACCTCTATCAACAAAGATGGAACCAGATTTCGACACAGGAAATCTACGTTACAAAGCTCGTGAACGGTACAGCTTCGGTTGGTCCGATTGGCGTGGCTTCTTTGGTGCTTCAGGTTCTTCCTAAAAATCTGAGGAACTAGACTAAGGCATTGGGGTGTAAAAGGACTAAAATCTTTTTACACTCCTTTGCCTTTTTTATTTATAACCTTAGTGTTATAATACTTCTAGTATTAATACTTAAAAATTTAAAGAGGCTGATATGACAACAACTCTTCGTGAGGGCTTCATTGTAGGTAGTGGTGCAGTTCTTGATGTTACAGCAAGTGTAACAATTGCAGATACTCGCATTCGTTCAGTATATGCCACAGGTGTAGGAACTTTTCTAATTACAGGAACATCAACAGATGTTTATGGCAATATTAAAGGTAATAATATTAAATTTGCTATGACAACTGCAAATGATGCTTCTGAAATATTTTTTACTGATCTAGGCATTCAAATGAATGGAACAGTAAAAGTTTCTGCTCCTACATCTACTGCTACGGTGGCTGTATTTTATGGCTAACTATACTTATCTGGTCAATGAACTAATTGCTGCTACAGAAAATGATAGCACTGAGTTCCTGAACTTTATTCCTAATATGACGAATAGAGCAGAAGAACGCTTGGTTAAAGACCTAGATGACTATGGTTTAGTTTCTTATACCTCTGTAGCTGTATCTTCTGGTAATAATAAAATTACTCTACCAACTGGTACACGTATTGTAAAGAATTTTAATATTACTAGTAATGGTACTAAAATTAACCTTCTTATGCGTACAGATGAATACATTAACGATTATTGGCCTGTAAGTGCTTCTACAGGCGAACCTCTCTATTATGGGCGTAGGAATAACTCTACGGTACTGATAGCCCCTACAGCAGCTTCTACGTATGCTGGAGAGGTGGTTTATGTGTCACGTCCCACAACTCTTACTTCAGTATCAAATACAAACTATTTTAGTGACTACTGTTATGATCTTCTTTTTAATGCTTGCATGATTGAAGCTTCGATGTTTCAAAAAGATTATCAGACTGCTACGCTGTATCAACAACAGTATTCTCAGCTACTTGAACTACAACGTAATCAAGCACGTAGAACTCGTCGTGATGATATGCAAGCACCAGCAAGTCCTGCAGGTGCAGACGATAATCTTGTTGCTAATTCTAATTAATAATAGGAGAGAGTAATGTCTGATAAAAAACCGGCAGACTATACTAAAGGTCTACGTGATAGAAAAAGGGAAATTGAAGAGGGTATTCCTTCTCAAAAAGATATGGATGCTTTAATTAAATTTGAAGAGAAGAGTGAAAAATCTGTTCCAAAACCCAAGCGTAAACCTAAGCCTCCTATGAAGAAAAAGGCTGGTGGTTATATGAAGAAAATGAAAAAAGGCGGTAAAGTAGGTAAGTATAGTTGTTCACATAATAGACTTTACTAAGATAAAAGGAATTTCAAATGGGTAAAATAAATCCGGGTAAAAAAACTCGTGGTAGATATGAAGTTATAAAAGCTGATTCTAAGAAACCCCGTAGTATAAAAAATGTAGCCGATGTTAAGCAAGACCCTAAAGATAAAGGAAGGTTAGGAACAAGAAAACGTACAGGTAGAAACGTATCTAATATTGTAGGAAGGTCTGCTAAAACTGGACAAGTTCGTTCTAGACCAACTGATCTTAGAAAGTTTCCTAAACCTCGTCCTATAATCCCTAGTCCAGTAGGCGTTGCTGCTGCTCTTGCTCCTATTGCTTATGAGCAAACAAGTGAGCAAAAGAAAGCTGGAAGTGACTCTATGGGTAAAACTATGCCTACTAGGCGTAAAGATACAGTCAGAGATATTCAAGGTACTCCTGCTGAAATTGCAGCAGATAAAAAAAGAACAAAAGCAGCAAAAGCAAAAAATGTTCCTAAACCAAAACGCAAACCTAAAGTACCTACTTCTACAGAAAAATCTTCAAATCCTGAAGTATATGTAGACAGCAGTGTAACTTATGATATGGACAATATGCCTAAAAAAATGAGTGGTGGTAAAGTTAATTATCGTAAATTTGGTGGTAAAGTTGGTCGTGGTTGTGGTGCTGCTCTTCGTGGCGGTGGAAAGGTAATGAGGTAATATTATGGGTTTAAAAGTTACAGATTTTATGGGAGCTATTCCTGCTATTGGTGGGAGAATGGATAAAGAAGATCGTGGTTTTCTTTTTGGTATGCTGCCCGGTCTTATGTATAAAGAATCTCAAAAAAATAAAAAGAAAAATAGTCCAGATAAGCAAGTTGCACAAGCTTCTAATGTTGGACAGTCTCAAGCTGCTAATGCAGGAAAACGTATGAAAAATGGCGGTAAAGTTTCTTCTTCTAAAGGTAAAAAAAATAGTTATAAATGTTCACATAATAGACTTTATTAAAAGGATATAATAAAATGAATTGTGATTGTAAAATTTGTCCTGCTCACGTAGTTATTCGTACTTTAAAATGTATTACTGTGCGCTGCAATAAAGCAGTAAAAGCACTAATGGGAAAGTAATTGTAGCGTTAAAGGAACAAAAGTTAAAGAACTATTGAGGTTACATTAATGGCTGTACGAAAACGTAAAGGCACTGGCATGAAGGGCATGAGCATCAAAAGTGGTGACAAACGTCCTACTAAATCTGGTGCAGGAATGACAAAAAAGGGAGTTGCTAAATATCGTAGGAAAAATCCCGGTTCTAAACTTCAAACTGCTGTAACTGAAAAGAAACCTACAGGTAAAAGAGCAGCAAGGCGTAAGTCGTATTGTGCTAGATCAGCAGGACAAATGAAAAAGTTTCCTAAAGCAGCTAAAAATCCTAATAGTCGTTTAAGACAAGCACGTAAGCGGTGGAAATGCTAATGGCTATAGGACGTTCAAATATTAGTCAGCAAGTAATGAAACCACCTGCTAAAAAGAAAAAGAAGGCAAAAACTAAAAAGAAAAAAGCTCGTCGTCCTTAAAGGAAATAATAGAATATGGCTACTAAAGGCACAGCTACTAAACGTGATCCTAAAAAATGGGCAGCGGCAAAAGCTAGAGCAAAGCGTAAGATGGGTGGTAAGCATTCTGCAAGAGCAATGCAGCTTGCTGTTAAGTACTACAAAGATTCTGGTGGATCATATAGCGGTAAGAAAAAGTCTACTAATAAACTTTCAAAGTGGAGCAAGCAAAAATGGAAAACCAAGTCGGGAAAACCATCTGGCAAAACGGGAGAAAGATATTTACCGGAGAAAGCAATCAAGTCCCTGTCGTCAAAGGAATATGCAGCGACCACCAAAGCAAAGAGAAAAGGGACTGCTGCAGGGAAGCAGTTCGTGAAGCAGCCAAAGAAGATAGCACGAAAAACAAGAAGGTTTAGAGTATAATGACTACTTCAGGTACATATAACTTCTCAATGGATATTGACGAAGTTATTCAAGAAGCAATAGAAATGATTGGTGGTGAGCAGACACTAGGACATGAACCTAAGTCTGCTCGTCGTTCTATTAACCTCTTACTTCAAGATTGGCAAAATAGAGGTGTACTTCTTTGGACTGCAAACACAACTACAGTTTCTGTATCTACTAGTGTAACTGCTTATGAACTTGCTGATAGCACTGTAGATGTTCTTGAAGTTGTTCTTAATCGTGACGATACTGATCTTCAACTAGAACGTATTACAATGGAAGAATATCTTAAAATTCCACGTAAGGGTCAAACAGGTCGTCCATCACAATACGCTATTAGACGTAATCGTGATAATCCTGTTATGTATTTATGGCCTATTCCTGAAAATACAACAGACCTTTTAAAAATTGAACAAGTACGTTATACTCAAGATGTAAATAAATCAGCAATACAAACTGCAGATATATCAAGACGTTTTTATCCATGCCTTACAGCAGGACTATCATACTTTATGTCAATGAAACGACCCGGTGTTGAAGGAGGACGTATACAGTTTCTTAAAGCTGAATATGAAGAACGTCTAGCAAGAGCAATGGATGAAGATAGAGAAAGAGCAAGTTTGCGTATAGTACCTAATTTAAATAGAGTTTAAGAATTATGGCAAGCACTAAAAGAGCATTAGCAATATGCGATACGTGTGGTTTTAGGTATCCTCACAGGGTACTAAAAATGAACAGCTATGGAATGCTTGTTTGCCCAACAGATTACGATGGTGCTTATGATTTAAAGAACCATCCACAAAATAAAACGCCTGATGTAAGAGATAATCCAGCAATACGTAATCCACGTCCAGAACTTAATGCTGAACGTAATCTAGATTGGGAAGCTGCTTTATCTCTTTGGGAAGAAACTGACAACTATTGGAATAGTATATAATGGCATCACTTACTGGAACACAAATTGCAAATACCTACAAACAACTTCTTCAAGTAGGTAGTGGTAATGTAGGACTAACTGGTTCTTTACAGACTGTACAAGATGGTGATGCTACTAATTCACCATTACAATTAAGTAATAGTGCAGTAAATATTAATGGAAATTTTGAGCTTAACGGAACAGTTCTAACAGCAACAGCTTCAACTCTTAATGCGGTAGCAGATTTAACAGGTGCTACAGGTATTCTAGCGGCTAATAATGGTGTAGTAGCAGGACGTACTCTTGTAGGTGGTACAGGCATTACAATAGGTAATGCTAATGGTGTTGCAGGTAATCCTACTATTGCTCTAGATACGGTAGCTACTTCTGGTTCTTACAAAGGTCCAAATGATATAGAAGTGAATGCAGGAGGACAAATTGTAAGTATTAGTCCTGCTGTAAGTGTTTCAGTAGCAACTATTAAAAGTGCTGCTTTTGAAGGAGGTACTTTTGTTGGCAGTACTGGTGGTTTTTCAAGCAATGTTTCAATAGGTAATGATCTTGTTGTTAGTGGAGATGCTACGTTTCAAAGAATAACTGTAAGTGCTGTTGATTTAACAAGACTTTCTGCAACTTCAGGAGAATTTTCAGGAACTGTAAGTGCCGGATTTTTTGTTGGAGATGGTTCAGGAATAACTAATCTACCTGTTGGCTCAGGTTCAATGACATTCATTACTGCAGGAACAGGGGTTAATTTTACTGTTGATGGAGTAACTTCAACTACTATACCTGTTAGTGGCACAGTTAATCTAAATGCTAATCAATCTTTTGGTATTGTTTCAGCAACTAATATTGATGCTGATGAGCTTCTTATGGCAGGAGTTTCAGCAGCAAATGTAACTGAAGTTGCCGCAGTATCAGTATTGACAAAAACTAATCTTGATGCAATTACTTCTATTAACTCTGTTATTGGAGATGGTTCGGGGTTTGTTACCGATGCTGAATTAGCTGCTACATCAGTTGCTTTAGCTACAAGCATTGGAAACAGTAACACTAATATCACAACTAATACAAATGCAATTACCTCAATTAACTCTGTTATAGGTGATGGTTCAGGTTTTGTTACAGACGCTGAATTAGCTGCTGTAAGTGCTGCTTTAGCTACAAGCATTGGAAATAGTAACACCCGTATTACATCTGTTAGTAACTTTGCTGTAGCTCTTTCAGCAACACTAGCTACAAGCATTAGTAACAGCAACACTAACATTACGGCTAATGTTAATGCTATCACTTCTATTAATGCTATTATTGGAGATGGTGGTAATTATGCTACAAGTGCTGAGTTAGCTGCAACATCAGTTGCTTTAGCTACAAGCATTGGAAACAGTAACACTAATATTACGACTAATACAAATGCAATTACTTCTATTAATAGTGTTATAGGAGATGGCTCAGGTTTTGCTACTGATGCTGAGTTAGCTGCAGTAAGTGCTACGATGGCAACAAGTATTAATAATTCAAATACAAATATAGCTGCTGTATCAGTATTAACGTCAGTAAATTTAGCTGCTATTACTTCTATTAATAGTGTTATAGGAGATGGTTCGGGGTTTGTTACCGATGCTGAATTAGCTGCTACATCAGTTGCTTTAGCTACAAGTATTGG
>Ga0209425_10003033_pt1 | contig 18167 bp, 16 predicted proteins | sample COG_05_FD_184749 | JGI IMG/M metagenome (GOLD analysis project Ga0209425, IMG submission 184749) | Pelagic Microbial community sample from North Sea - COGITO 998_met_05 (SPAdes) (version 2) | ecosystem: Environmental > Aquatic > Marine > Neritic zone/Coastal water | place: Helgoland, sampling...
GTCAGCCTTAAAAATATTTATTCCATCTATTCCAGTCATCGTAACGTAAGCAGCAAACAGTGCCAAAGCCGTTAAAGCGGCAGATGCTATTGCGAATCCTTTACCGATAGCTGCAGTAGTATTACCAACAGAATCAAGAATATCGGTACGTTCACGCACTTCCTCAGGAAGTTCACACATCTCAGCGATACCTCCAGCATTGTCTGCAATAGGTCCGAATGCATCGATGGCCAATTGCATCGCTGTAGTCGCCATCATCGCACAAGCAGCGATTGCAACTCCGTAAAATCCAGCGAATTCATATGAAGCGTAGATAGCAGCAGCAAACAAGATGATGGGACCGAAAGTGGATATCATACCAACTGAAAGACCAGCTATAATGTTTGTTCCAGCTCCAGTGTTAGAGTTTCGAACGATATCCATTACAGGCTTTTTACCTAACCCAGTATAGTACTCAGTCATCCAGCTAATCCCACCACCAACACCAAGTCCTACAAGAACAGCGTAGAAAACATTGATAGAAGCAAAAGGTGTAGCAGACTTATCTGCGTCTTGGAAAAAGTTCATTGTTAACATTTCAGGTAGCATCCAGTCGATAAGGAAGTAACAAGCAACAGCTGTCATGATGATAGACCCCCAGTTCCCTTTGTTAAGCGCAGATTGGACTTCAGCTTCTTTTCCGTCGTCACCAACCTTAATGAACTTCGTTGCGATCATTGAGAAGATAATTCCAAGTGCAGAAATCACAAGAGGTAAGAGCAATGTAGCAAGACCACCGAAATTATCTTCGTATACCCCTGCTCCTCCCATATCTCGTACTACATACACACCCAGAACCATAGCAGCAAGTACAGTAGCTACATATGAACCGAAAAGATCGGCACCCATACCGGCAACATCACCTACGTTATCACCTACGTTATCAGCTATAGTAGCAGGATTACGAGGGTCATCTTCTGGAATTCCAGCCTCAACCTTACCAACTAGGTCAGCACCTACGTCAGCGGCTTTAGTGTAAATACCTCCTCCTACACGAGCAAACAACGCGATGGATTCAGCTCCTAGAGAAAACCCAGCAAGAGCCTCTAGAACAATAATCATATGATTTACGTTAGTTACATCAATCTCACCCATACCGAGAACGTGTGTCTTAATAAGTAGAATGAAGATGATACTGAGTCCAAAAACAGCTAAGCCTGCAACTCCAAGTCCCATCACTGTACCACCAGTAAATGACACTTTTAGAGCTTTAGATAAGCTTGTTTTTGCAGCCTCAGCTGTTCTAACGTTCGCTTCAGTTGCGATGCGCATACCGATGTTACCTGCAACAGCTGAGAATATTGCGCCTATTACAAAGGCAACGACTATAAACCAGTGTGTATTTTCTACAATTGTTGAAACAACAGCTAGTGCAGCACCAGCAATTACAACAAAAATTGCAAGTAGTCGGTATTCCGCATTTAGGAATGCAAGAGCACCTTCATGAATGTAGGTGGCAATTTCGGTCATTCTGGCGTTCCCCTTAGGTTGTTTACGAACCCAAGAACCTTGAATAGCCATTACTACTAAGCCAAGAATGGCAATTACAGGGACTAGATAAAGTATGTTGTCAATTAAAACTTGCATGATATTGAATTATAGGTTAATCGGATAAGTTTCTCGAAAATTATTATTTAATGTAGGTTACAGTTTTCACAGCTTCCATAATTTCTTTTATTTGAGGAAGAGCTTCGTCAATGAGAGTTGTTGCGAATGCAAAAGGAGTGTCGGTTTGGCATAACCGAATAATAGGAGCATCAAGGTGGTCGAAAGCATTACGCTGTACGCGATACGCAACTTCAGATGAAACAGAACTTACTGGGAAGCTCTCCTCAACAATAACAAGTCGATTTGTTTTCTTTACAGATTCGATAATAGTATCGAGGTCAAGTGGACGTATAGTTACAAGATCGATGATTTCAACTTCGATTCCTTCCTTTGCCAGTTCAGTTGCTGCAGCGTGTACTTCTTTGAGGATTTTACCGAAAGACACAACAGTGACGTCAGATCCCTTTTGTCTAACGTTCGCTTTCCCTATAGGTACTAAAAACTCACCTTCGGGAATCATGCCCTTGTCCCCATACATCTTTTCCGATTCCATAATTAGGACAGGATCATCGTCACGAATGGCTGATTTAAGGAGTCCTTTAGCTTCGTAGGGAGTGAATGGTGTTACAACTTTAAGACCAGGAATAGCAGAATACATCGCCTCATAACTTTGGCTGTGCGTTGCTGCTAATTGCCCAGCCGGGCCGTTAGGACCTCGAAATACGATCGGAGTTGAGAATTGACCACCGCTCATTTGTAGCATCTTGGCGGCGTGATTTATGATTTGATCTGAGGCTAAAACAGCAAAATTCCAGGTCATATATTCAACGATAGGTCTTAAGCCATTCATAGCTGCACCTATTGCAATGCCAGTGAAACCGAGCTCGGCAATAGGTGTGTCAATCACTCTTCGAGCACCAAATTCATCCAACATACCCTTAGAAGCTTTGTAGGCACCGTTGTACTCGGCAACCTCCTCTCCTATAAGGAAAACACGCTCGTCTCGGCGCATTTCCTCGCTCATAGCTTCAGCTACGGATTCTCTATATGTGATTTCACGCATGGTTTTGTCGCATAATTTGGTCGGCGAAGATAAGCCAATTATGACTGCATTATGCCACCTCTCTATTCATACCTTTGCAATTCTGAGAAATGTGTCTCAGATTATCAATTATTAAGTATGAAATTGCTTGTTTGTATCAGTAAAGCTCCAGATACCACTAGTCGTATCGCATTTACAGACGGAGATAAACGCTTCGATGAAAGCGGCGTCCAATTTATTGTCAATCCTTATGATGAGTGGTATGCTCTTGTGCGTGCTATAGAATTGGTTGAGGCTCAAGGAGGTTCCGTCACTACAATTACAGTAGGAGACGCAACATGTGATCCTATTATTCGCAAGGCTTTAGCGATAGGTGCTAGTGATGCAGTGAGAATTGATGCTAATCCTACAGATTCTTCTCAGGTTGCTAGATTGATTTCTAATTATGCAAATGATAAATCGTATGATATCATATTTGCAGGTAAAGAAGCCATTGATTACAATTCATCTGCTGTTCCTGCTATGATTGCGGAGTGTATGGATCTTCCATATGTTGCACTTGCTACTTCAATTGATGTAGATGGTGATGTCTCAACTCTTAATTGTGAATCTACCGGAGGTACAAACAATGTATCTGTAAATGGTGCGTTTGTATTAAGTGCTACAAAGGGTATGTCTGAGCAAAGAATACCTAACATGAGAGGAATTATGTCTGCAAGAACTAAACCTCTTACAGTTGTTGAAGCTTCAGAAGTAATCGCTACTACTGAGGTAAGTAAATTCACTCTTCCACCTGCAAAAGGTGATTGCGTTATGGTAGAGGCTGATAACGCAGCAGATTTAGTCCGTCTTTTACGTGAAGAAGCAAAAATTATTTAAATGTCAGTTTTAGTATATATCCAAACACAAGACGGTAAGGCTACTAAGGCCGGACTTGAAGTTGCATCTTTTGCAAAAAACATGAATGTAGGTGACGTAACAGCACTTGTTCCAGGAACTTTATCTGGTGATGGCGGACTTGGTTCTGTAGGTGTTTCTAAAGTGCTACATTTCTCAGAAGGCGTAACAGATAACGCGCAGCTTTCAAAACTTACTCAAGCAGCCGCTCAAAGTGCTGACGCATCAACGATTGTATTCTCAGGAAACAATGATGGCAATTCTATTGCACCCCGTGTTGCAATAGCCATGAATGTTGGTTATGTATCGGGCGTTACACGTCTCCCTGAGGGTAAGACCTTTACAAGAAGTGTATTTAGTGGAAAAGCAACAGCTGCAGTGAACGTCATGTCTGATGTATGTGTCATTTCGATCACACCTAATTCGTACGGTATTAAATCTGATACAGGAGAGGCTTCAGTAGAAACATTTTCTGCTGATATAGGTGTTCAGCGTATCGTTTTAAATGGATTTACCCCAACAAGCAGTGATGGTTCTGTTCCTTTGCCTGAGGCAGAAAGAGTAGTTTCTGCTGGTCGTGGTCTTAAGGGGCCCGAGAATTGGGGTATTGTTGAGGATCTAGCACGTGCATTAGGTGCCACGACAGCTTGCAGTCGTCCCGTAGGAGATATGGGGTGGCGTCCTCATCACGAGCATGTAGGCCAAACAGGTTTAACCATACGCCCCGACTTATACATTGCCTGTGGTATATCAGGTGCGATTCAGCATCTTGCGGGGGTCAATCAAAGTAAAGTAATTGTCGTTATCAATACTGACCCGGAAGCACCATTCTTTAAGGCAGCAGATTATGGAATTATTGGTGATGTATTTGAAGTTCTTCCTAAATTAACAGAGGCAATTAAATCCCTTTAATTAAATTTAGCGTTAATACATGAAGAAAATAGACCTTGAAATATTTGACATCTCTTTAAATGGAGGTAATTCAGGGGCTTATGTTATGGTGTTAATGGAAAAAGGTGGTAATCGAAAAATTCCCATATTAATTGGTGGTTTTGAAGCTCAATACATCGCTATAGAGCTTGAGAATATGAAGCCTAGTCGACCTCTTACTCACGATCTCTTTAAGTCTACTTTATTATCTTTTGACATGAATGTCACTGAGGTTGTGATATTTGATTATAAAGAAGGCGTCTTTTTTGCTAAAATTGTTGTTACTGACGGGGAGAAGGTCGTTGAGGTGGATTCGAGGTCATCAGATGCAGTTGCTATTGCAGTGAGGTTTAGAGCCCCAATTAGATGTTATGAAACTGTTATAGAAACTACAGGCATTACTCCAGAGGAGGAGGCCGAGATTAATAGAGAAGAAGCTGAGTTAGAAAAAGAGATACAAGATGTTGAGGATGATAAAGCTTTGAATCCAAAATTGAACATTTCAGAATTGGATGAGGATACAAGTAGCAACAAAGAAGACGTTGAAGAGTCAGATGGAAAATTCGCTGAAGATTTGAGGAGAAAGAATATGATAGAGCTAAAGAAAAATCTGAAGGAAGCCATTCATAATGAGGATTACGAATCGGCTTCTAAAATTCGTGATAAAATTGATAAAATGAATTTAGATCAATAATGATTATGGGTAAAGTAGCGATAATAATGGGGAGCAGTTCTGATCTTCCTGTAATGGAAGAAGCCATGAAGGTCCTCAAGGAACTTGGAGTTGAATATAAAGCTACTGTTGTTAGTGCTCATAGAACTCCGGATAGATTGTCTGAATTTGCAAAACGTGCTGTTAAAGACGGATTCAAGGTGATTGTTGCCGGAGCTGGTGGTGCTGCACATCTTCCAGGAATGACAGCATCTTATACACCTTTACCTGTAATTGGAGTTCCAATTAAAAGTAGCAATTCTATCGATGGATGGGATTCTGTTTTGAGTATTTTGCAGATGCCATCAGGCGTCCCAGTTGCTACTGTTGCCCTTGATGGAGCTCGTAATGCGGGTATTTTAGCTGCCCAAATAATAGCCACTTCTGATTCTGTTCTCCTAGACCGAATTGTATCTTTTAAGTCTGCACTTAAATCTAAAGTTGAAGATTCAACTTCAATTGTAGAAAATCACAAGACAAAATAATGTCTGATTTGTCATCAACACACAAAGAGTTTAATCCGGACAATCTTAATCCTCAAAAACTTCACGCCTTATTATTAGGAGGTGTTGCACCTAGACCTATTGCATTTGCAAGTACAATTGATAAAGATGGTAGGGTGAATCTTGCTCCCTTTAGTTATTTTAATGTTTTTTCAGCGAACCCTCCCATTATCATTTTTTCTCCAGCTCGAAGAGGGAAAGACAATACGACCAAGCATACTTTGGATAATGTCCTAGAAGTTCCTGAAGTTGTGATTAATATGGTTGACTACGATTTAGTTCATGCTTGTTCACTTGCTTCCACAGATTATCCTCAAGGTGTTAATGAGTTTGAGAAAGCTGGATTGACAGAAGTGCCATCTGTGACAGTTACTCCTCCAAGAGTACTTGAATCACCTGTTTCTATGGAGTGTAAAGTGTTGAAGGTTGAGTCTTTCGGTCCAAACCCAGGGGCTGGTAACTTGGTCTTCTGTGAGATCAAGAGAATGCATTTTCGAAAAAGTGTGTTGGGCTCAGACGGTTTGCCAGATGCTGTTTTACTTGACCTTGTGGCTAGATGCGGTGGCTCTTATTACACTAGGGCGTCAAAGGAGGCGCTCTTTGAAATACCTAAGCCGATAGTAAATTTAGGGATAGGGGTGGATGCCATCCCTAAAGATATCTGTACTAGTAGTATTCTTACAGGGAAACATCTTGCTATGCTTGGTAATGTTGAGCGTTTGCCAGATGAAACAGAGGTGAATGATTATAAGCTCATTGAATTATCTGAGATCTTTTTAGATTATGCTGATAATGGAGTTGTTTTAGAGTTGGAGCTACATAAACACGCGTTAAAACTTCTTGACAATGGAAATGTTGATGAAGCGTGGAAAACACTTCTAACTTTTAACCTCGGATAGTATTGTTTTTACATTTCCTTAAATTACCTTTATAGCATGTCATTTGAGATTAAAGGAAAAATTAAAGTTCTGTTCGATAGGCAGGATTTTCCCAGCGGCTTTTATAAGCGCGACTTCGTTATTACTTCGAACGAACAATATCCTCAGGATATTAAATTTGGTGCTCTTAAAGAGCGTGTTGAACAATTAGAAGGACTTTCAGTTGAAGATGAGGTCACAGTAAAGTTTGATGTAAAAGGCCGCGAGTATAACGGCAATTACTATGTTGATTTAAATGCTTGGAGAATCGAAAGAGGTGCTTCGAGTCAAGCTGGTCAGGTTGCTGGTCAGGCAGATCAGTCTTCTCAAACTAGTCAAGCTCAAGCCCCAAAAGTGAGTTTGGATCCTTTACCTGAGGTATCTGCTGTTGAATTGAGTTCGTCTTCTGACTCCGATGATGATCTCCCGTTTTAATAACGGATAAGATTTAGTGAAAGAGAATATTAAAGCCAAAGGGTCTCGATGGCTTCTAGCTTATTCTCGAGGTTTTCAAAAATTTCTTCCATCTCCATTTGCAATAGCTTTATTATTAACTGCTGTTGCTGGTTTGAGTGCTCTGTTGATTACAGATGCAGAAATGGTGTTAAGAGCTTGGTCAGATGGTTTATGGAATCCTTCCCTATTGAGGTTTGGATTTCAGGCTATGTTTATGCTTGTACTTGGTCATGTTTTAGCTTTATCTACTCCGGTTAAATATTTTCTTGATAAAGTTGTCATTTTAGCTGTTAGAAATACAGCTTTAGCCCCTGCCTATGTTGCTTTTTTTGCGTTAATGTTAGGATGGCTTAATTGGGGATTGGGATTAGTGGCTGGCGCTCTTTTAGCGAAATCAGTAATTGATAAATCAGAAAAGCATGGTTATGGTATTCGACCAGGACTATTAGGTGCAGCTGGTTATATGGGCCTGTTAGTTTGGCATAGTGGTCTAAGCGGTAGCGCACCTTTAAAAGTTGCTGAATCAGGTCATTTGCTTTCGTTATACCCTAAAGGGGCTGATTGGCAACAACCTATTCCTGATGCAATATCAATTTCTTCTACGGTTTTTTCTACTTGGAATATCTCAATTACAATAGGTGTAATATTGGCAGTAGTTCTTTTATTTGCTGTTTTAGGACATTTGTTTCATCAGCAAACACTAGAGTCAAAAACATTAACTTCACAATTCAGTCAAACGGATCAAGATCTTAGCAGTGATCATGTTCATAATTTTTCAATTTCTGAAAAACTAGACAATGGAAGATGGTTAGCATGGGTGTTCGGAGTGTTGTTTTTAGGAACAGCCATATGGTTGACGATGTCGTCAGATTCAGAATCTACACGACTTGGATTTGTTACTCCAGACTGGATTAATTTAATTTTATTAGGCTTGGCGCTTCTTGCTCATGGGTCAATAAAGAATCTTCTATCCGCCCTTGAGAAAGCTATTGGAGGTGCATCGGGGATACTTCTTCAATTCCCCATTTATTTTGGTATAATGGGTGTTGTTACTGGAACAGGACTTGTAAATATTTTATCTGGAGCTTTAGTTTCGTCAACAAATATCACAACATTACCTCTCGTAATTTTCACATCATCTGGTGTGCTAAATATATTTGTTCCTAGTGGTGGAGGACAGTGGGCAGTACAAGGTCCACTTGTTATTGAAGCTTGTCACAGCATGGGTATGAGTTTAGAAAAAGGCATTATGGCGATGGCCTACGGTGATCAATGGACGAATATGCTTCAACCATTTTGGGCCCTACCTCTATTAGGTATTACAAAATTGAAGGCCCAAGACATTTTGCCTTTTACATTAGCAGCATTGATCGTTTCAGGTTTAGTCTTTATTATAGGATTGCTACTAATACCTTAAAAGCATCAGGGTATATTTGCGAACGCAATGAAATTCGAATTTCACACATTCACCCTGTCTAATGGCCTTCGGGTTATTCACAAAGAGGTGCCAAGATCAGCTAGTCACGTTGCTCTTGTCGTCAATGCAGGGTCACGTGATGAGTCGTCTGGAGAAGAAGGTGTTGCTCATTTTATAGAGCATTGCTTGTTTAAAGGGACTAAGAAAAGGAAAACATTTCATGTATTAAATCGCCTTGAAAGAGTAGGTGGAGATTTGAATGCATATACAACGAAAGAAGAAACTTGGATTAGTGCTTCTTTTTTAGAAAGAGATCTTGAAAGAGCCATTGAGTTGGTATCAGACATCAGTTTTAATTCAACATTCCCGGAAAAGGAAATTGCAAAAGAACAGGAGGTGATTCTCGATGAGATTGCTTCAGTTTTAGACAATCCTTCTGATGTGATTTTCGACGAATTTGAAGAACGCCTGTTCGGTACTCACCCATTGGGTAGAACGATTCTAGGAACCCAAGAGTCTGTAAATAATCTAGGTAAGCTTCAAATCAATTCGTTTGTAGATCGTTATTATTGCCCTGACCAAATGGTTTTTGCTTCGGTGGGTTCAACGCCAATTGCTGATTTAAAAAAGTTGTGTGAGAAATATCTCAGCCACGAAATTGGAAGAGTTTCTAAATTAAATAGACTTGTTCCTAAAGCTATTCCCGTTTTTGATGAACGGGTAGAGCAAGACACTCATCAAGTTCATCACCTTTTAGGAGGAATTACTTCTGGAGCTAACCATGCAGATAAACTGCCATTAACTTTACTTGCTAATTATTTGGGAGGACCTGCGATGAATTGTAGGTTAAGTTTGAATATTCGTGAGAAATATGGAATGGCTTATCACATTGAAGCTGGATATACTCCATATCAAGATTGCGGCGTATTTTCAGTTTATTTCGGTACCGATCGAAGGCATCATGACAAGGTTCAAACTCTAGTTGATAAGGAGTTATTACTTATGTGTAACAGTAAGTTAGGTGTTAGGCAGCTCCATGATGCGAAGACTCAGTTAATAGGCCAAATAGCCTTGTCTCAGGATAGCGGCCCAGCAATGATGACTGGTTTGGCTAAGAGCTTTTTATTGTACAATAAAGTTCAGCCATTAGATGAGTTTTTTAAGTCAATTGAAAAAATCAGTTCAGACGATTTGTTAAGAGTAGCAAACCAATTTATTAACCCAGACCTATTAAGCAGGCTTGTTTATTTAGATAAAAAATAGGTTTTATTGTTTTACCTCTGAGAGTATGTGTGCCAATTGTCAAAATCATCTTGAATATCGTTTTTAACTGCTCGCATTTTCAGTGCAATCATTGCCCATTCACGATGTCCATTCACCAACAATTGCGTTATTGCCTCATCATCATTGTCAGCTCCCTTTGCCATCAAAGAAAGTTTTTCATAATGGTTTTTGACGAGCCAAATACATGCTTTTTCGTCCCCCTCAGCACCACTTATTAAGGCCATTAATTCTCGGTGACCATGATCCATCAACCATTTTCTTGCATCATCTTGTAGGTTTAGAGCGTACGTGAAGGCTGCAAGTTCTTCATAGCCATTGGAGGTGAGCCAATCACGAATTGTTTTATTACCGCTAATAGCTTCCGCCCAAGCAACTATTATTTTAGTAGGGTACTGCTTCACAATGTGAAGGTAAGTACCTTTGCGACCCTGTGAAAAATAGCGAGACTTTATTTACCAAAACTTTTATTATTCTGTGCGTAAGCACAGTCTTGTTCATGGCCAGTTTTGGCATGATAATGCCAGAATTACCAGGATACCTAGATCTTATGGGGGCTGGGCATTTATTAGGATACATCATTGGCTTATTTACTTTAGGTGCTTTGTTGTCGAGATTTTTTTCAGGAAAGATTGCCGATAGAGCTGGACGTAAAATCGTAATGGTATTCGGTACAGGAGTTACTGCAATTGCAGGGTTTTTATATGTTTTGTTAGGTGCTGTTCCTGATTATTCAACCGGAATGCTTGGTGTTTGGTTATTTCTAGCTCTCAGGTTTTTTCATGGATTGAGTACGGGGTTCAGGCCCATAGGCTCTAGTGCTTTATTGACGGATATAGTACCCCATAACAGGAGGGGAGAAGCCTTAGGATTTCTTGGAGTTGCAGGAAATGCAGGTATGGCAGGTGGACCGGCAATTGGCAGTTACTTAGCTGTTGAATGGGGTTATGATGCTATGTTCTTAGCCTCATCTTTTTTAGGAATATTGTCTTTGTTGTTTACTCTTAAACTGCCTGAGACTTTGCCGAATTCAAGAAAGGTGATTTGGTCTGATTTAAATGTATTTAAAGGCAAGAATTTTGATATTGCAGCTTGGCCTGCAGCTGTTACTCTACTTCCAGTAGCTCTTTCATTTGGTGTGTTTTTAACAATTACACCCGACTTTGTAGATGACTTAGGTTATAAATACAAAGGTGTTTTCAATACAATCATTGTTGTTGCTTCTATTTTGATGAGATTGTTTGCTGGAAAAGCATCTGATAAATACGGTAGAAAACCACTTCTTGCAATTGGAGGACTGTTCTTGTTTGTGGGAATGGGAATAATGTCAATTGCATCAACTCAACTTGAAGCAGCTATTGGTGGTGTGATTTATGGAATGTCTATAGGTATTAATATGCCTACGGTTTTTGCATGGACAACAGATCTATCACCTCAAGGTAAAATCGCATTGGGTATAGGCACCACACTTGTGGCTCTTGAAATAGGTATAGGTCTTGGGGCTTTTGTGTCTGGATCTATGTTTGCTTCAGACCCTACTTGTTTGCAAGAATTATATAGATTTTGTGCTTACTCTGGAGGACTGATGGCCATCATACTTTTTTACTCTACATACATGAGGTCAACGAATATGAACTCATAGCTACCGCTTATAAAATTAGTCAGGTTTAGTTTTTGATTTAATTATTATTGAACGTATTTTTAGGGAATGGATACAACAATTGCCGAACGTCTAGAGATTGCTAAGCAAGAGCGCACCAATGTTATGGGTGAGTTTTTAAGACTTAAAGCAGAACTTACTAGAACTCAGAAATGTAACGATGATTTGAGGTCCGAGAATAGTGCTCTGCGTGAATCACTAAACTCAGCAGAGCATGTGGCTCAAAACCTGATGACTTACGCTAACGAAATTAAGAAGTAATTTCTGCGGAACTGGTCGGGAAACTACGATCAAGTTTTTTAAATAATCCTTGTAAAACATTTCCAGGACCTACCTCTGTCACAGAGCTAGCGCCATACTGTATCATAGCTTCCATACTTTGTGTCCACTTAACGGGAGCTGTGAGTTGAGCAACAAGATTCTTTCTGATCATTGAAACATCTGTCTCAGCAGATGCGCTCACGTTTTGAAAAATAGGACAGCGCAATTCAGAGATGGTTGTTTCTTTTATGGCTTCTGCTAACTTTTCACGAGCAGGTTCCATAAAGGTTGAGTGGAATGCTCCTCCAACAGGAAGCAAAAGAGCTCTACGTGCGCCAGCCTCTTTGAGAGCTTCACATGCAGATTCAACAGCTGTAACTTCTCCCGAGATTACTATTTGTCCAGGACAGTTGTAATTAGCGGCCACAACGTTTCCATCTGTATTCTTGCAAATTTCCTCAACAACATGGTTTTCTAACCCTATTACTGCAGCCATCGTTGATGGTGTTATTTCACATGCCGACTGCATAGCGTTGGCTCTTGCCGATACAAGTTTTAATCCATCTTCAAATGTTATACCCCCAGCTACAACTAAAGCACTAAATTCTCCAAGACTGTGACCCGAGACCATATCTGGAGAAATGGAATTTTTAAGTATTTCAGCCAGAATTACAGAGTGTAGAAAGACGGCAGGCTGAGTGACTTTAGTTTGTTTAAGGTCTTCAATCGAACCGTTAAACATCGTATCACTTATTCTAAATCCAAGAATTTCATCAGCTTGAGTAAACCTTTCTTTAGCTTGAGTAGAGAAATCATATAAATCCTTGCCCATTCCAGAAAATTGAGCCCCCTGACCGGGGAATACAAATGCTTTCATAAAATTAATTTATTACGATTGGATTAGATATTCGTACAATTATCGTACTAGGAATACAGTCCCAGTAGAGATGTTAGCTCCACGACCATCTACCTTTTTCACTTCGATTTTCCAACTGAATTGTTCAGTGGCGCTTACATAATGCGTTCCAACTCCATCAACAGTATTGTCACCTATCCAAGGTTCTCCTATTGTTGTAGAATTAAAAACGAGTTTACCCCACCTGTCGTAAACCCAGCATTCATAGCTAAGAATCAGTTCTTCTCCATTTATAACTGGAGACCATGAATCATTGTTTCCATCATTATTGGGTGTGAAAGCGTTGGGTACAAATAGTTGTAATTCATTGGTTACATGAATAGTCTGAGTTGCGATATCAGTACATCCGTGGATGTTAGTGACAAGAAGTTGAACCTCATAAGAGTCAGCTCTATCATATTCATGTTCTGGGCTGACTTCGGAAGATCCTGTACCATCTCCAAATGACCAAATGTATTCAGTTCCTCCAACGGACATATTCTCAAACGTAACAAATGGGTCAAGAAATATAATTTCTTCTGGAGTCACTAAAAAGTCAGCAACCGGAGGGTGCCAAGCTTGAAATGCAGTATCGATTTCAAGAACGACAGTACAACCTTCATCACTTGTAATCGTTAACTCAGCATCATAAACGCCGGGGAATTCAGCTTCAATGACAAAGGGTGAGGAGAAGTTTTCAGGAATAACAAACCCTGGAACTTCCAGATTAAATGTAGATACTCCAGTTGATGTGTTTAATATCTCAACTTCGAGAGGCAAGCATATTGTATTTTGAAGAAATGTTATTTCAGGGACAGGGTTGCTAAAGACATCGAAATCTTTAAAAGTCTGTGAACTACAACCAAAAACATCAGTTGCAACTAACCCTATAGTAAAGACACCAGTTCCCGCAGCAAATAAATTGGGTACATCTGTCAATAACTCTGTACAATCGGTTACTCCAGTAGGGAACACAGTCCAAGCATATGGTTCAACTCCTCCCGAACAATTTAACCCAGTAATATTTGAAGAGGTGTTGTTTATGATAATGTCGGCATCGTTACCCACATCAAAACAAGTCCCCTCAGAGGACAAATTAAAATCAGCGAATGGTTGAGGGTGTATAGTAATTGTTTCCGAGTTTGTAGAAAGACAATTGGGGTTAGAAGCTGAAATAGCAGTGAAGTTTATATCGAAGAAACAATCTCCAGAATTATAGTCTTCACAATCAAAAATCATTTGAGGTGCAAGGTTCTCCGAATCATTTTGTCCATTTCCGAAGTCCCAAGCAGTGATCGCAGCAAAGTCTACTTCTGCTTCAAAGTCTACAATTAAAGGTGAACACCCTTCTGTTTCAGATAGCGTGATTGATGTAACAGGAATTGGTGTAGTTGTAACTGATATTGCTGCGCTAGAGCTGCAAGTATTCATTCCAGAAACGGTTAATTCAATGACAGCAGTCCCTGAATTATATGTAGGACAATAATTAAACGTTTCACCACTTGAGCTCGCCGCTGCATCTAAAGTCCAATCTAAGTTTACAGAACTTGTTGGAGGGTTAATCCAATTTACCAGAAGATCGATACATTCACCCTCACATATTTCACTTAGACCACCGATTGTGAATGTTGGATTGTCGAATACTTCAAAATTTACAACCTGCGAAGTTGTCGAAGAATTAAATCCACTTGTTGCAATTAGTTCAAATTCATGAGCCCCAACAGAAAGATCACTCGCAGTAAATGTATCAGTGATATCAACACTCCCAACATTTGCGCAAATAGTAGCGGGAGAATACGGAGAGGTAAAGACACTCACTCCATCAACGAGAATTTCCACATCTACACTTTGATTGTTGTTGGATGCAATTTCCCAATCAATGTTGACACTGTTACCTCCACAGATATCAAGTGAGGAAGCATTTGTAATCATAATTTCAGGAACTCCTGAGACAATGATTGTGATAGGAGGTGCACCTGATGTATTTAAACATTCTATCACATTTAATTGTATGTCATAGCATCCAGCTGTGAAAAATCCGATCGTCATATCTTCAGAGTTTTCGTCAAATAGAAAGTCCCAATCCTCACCTTGCACACCATTGTTAATAGACCATGTGTAAGTCAAGGATTCTGTGCAACTTGGGTCTAGATCTGTTGTTGTGTTCGTACAATTCACCATAAACCCAGTACCAACCTGTCCCTGAGTTACATCAACAGTAAATGATGGTAACAAAACACCTCCATCAGCAACTAAATCATCAGCCCCAATTGAGCTAACAGTTATAAATATTAGTGTGATTGCTAATAAAGACGTTCTTATAAGGTAAGATTTCATCATTAATGCGAGTTTGAAACCGCAAAATACGGATTTGCTACTTATTTAAGGACTTAAAAAAGATATTAATTAAATATGTAAAGTTGGAAACCCAATGAAGGTTTATATCTTCGTGCTACCTGTTTTTTAGTTTAAACCTATTTCTTGATTATGAAAATATCCATTAGAGGTGTTTTATTGGCTATTGTTTACGCTTTTTCAATTTTAGATAGTGCTTCAGCCCAAACCCCAGCCTTCGGTCTCCCCGGTGAAATCGTTCCTGGAGAACTAATTGTGATGTTTCATAATAACATCGATGAAGAATTTCTTTCCGACTTCGAGCGAGAAAATTTAATCGTAAATGGATATTACTGTAATCTAAAAATGGAGAGAGTCCTTTCGCCTTTGTCCTATATCTTCCTTTTTACTTACAATGAAAATCATCCTGATAAAGATCTCTTAATAAAGAGTATTTCCTCATATCCTCAAGTCGAAGCGGTGCAATTTAATCACTACATAGAGGATAGAGAAACGATTCCGAATGACCCGAATCTTGGTTTGCAATGGCATCATATCGAGGATGGAGATCATGACATCGACAGTGATTTGGCTTGGGATATTACAACAGGCGGTTATACCGATAGTGGTGACAGAATAGTCGTTTGTGTGTTAGAGGGGAGTGGTTCAAATTATTCACATCCAGACCTTATTGACAACCACTGGACCAACGAACTTGAAATTGAAGGAAACGGAGTTGACGACGATGGAAATGGGTATGTAGACGATGTCAACGGATGGAATGCCGTCATGAATAACGATGGGGTGGCAACAGGAAATCATGGAACTGCTGTGAGCGGAATGATTGGTGCGACCGGTAACAATGGACTAGGAGTCTCAGGTGTGAATTGGGATGTAGGTATTATGCAAGTCCAAATGGGAGGCCTTACTGAATCTAATGTTGTGTCTGCCTATAGCTACCCGCATATCATGAGGGACTTGTACAACACGACTGGAGGAGCAAAGGGTGCATTCGTCGTCGCAACAAACGCGTCCTGGGGAATCGATTTGGCGAATCCCGCGAATTACCCGATTTGGTGTGCGTATTATGACGATTTGGGATCTGTCGGAATCTTAAATTGTGGCGCGACTGCGAATGCTCCATATAACATTGATACACAAGGTGACATGCCTACTGGGTGTGGCTCAGACTACATGGTTTCTGTCACTGCCACAAACGACAATGACGTTCGAACATTCTCAGCATATGGAGCGACGACGATTGACTTGGCTGCACCGGGAGAAAATGTATATCTTCCTTCAGGAGGCAGTAACTATTCAAATACTTCAGGTACTTCTTTTGCCAGCCCATGCGTGGCGGGGGCTATCGCTTTAATGTACAGCGCGCCTTGTTCTTCGATTGCTTCAAACTCACTTGCTGATCCACAAGGGACCGCCGATGTAGTGCTAGGTTTTATCTATGATGGAGTCGATCCCATTGATCAACTTCTCACGGAAACGGTCACGGGTGGTCGTCTGAATTTGGCGAACTCGCTGGATCTCTTGATGCTCGATTGTGATCCAACACTAGGCTGTACAGACACGATAGCCTGTAACTACAGCGAACTTGCAATCACCGACATTGGAAATTGTCTTTATTTCGATGAATGTGATGTGTGTGGGGGAGATAATTCGTCGTGTTCTGGGTGCATGGATGATACTGCAAATAATTTCGATGTTGAGGCGACCTTAGAAGATGGTTCTTGCTGTTATCTGTCTCTTAGTTCTACTGTCGATGCGTCAAATGTCTTGTGTTTTGACGACAATGCTTCAATCATTGTCATTGCTTCAGGGGCAGTTGGTGCAGCTGATTCTGTGTTTTTTGCGTTGGGGAATTCACCTTTATATCAGAATTACACAGGAATATACAATCAATCCGTGGGATCGTATTCAGTTGTAGCAACAGATCTTAATGGGTGTTCAGCATCCATTCAAATCGAGGTAGAAGGCCCTGAACCTCTCCAAATCACGCTTGATGCGACAGGTGACATGGGGGGGGCATCTGGCGTGGGGACCGCAACCGCTGAAGGAGGGACAGGCGATTATAGTTTTGTCTGGGTTGATTCCACAACAGGGGAGGAGGCAGATCCGAATGCGCTTGAGGATGGTGTGTACAATGTTATTGTTACAGATTCTAATGGATGTATCGAAGATGGGAATGTGTATGTTGATGACGTCTATAGCTTAAATGATTTGGACCCCCTTCCTTTCACATTAGGTCCAAACCCCACGTCGTCATTTGTAACCATGCAATTCACTGCCGATCGTGGCGTCTCTTCTGTTGATATATTCGACGGATACGGTCGCCTCCTTTATTCTAAACCGGTTTCTGGTGGTGAAGGTGTTAAGACACTTGACTTCAGTGAATTCCCGAATGGTTTGTATTCAATCACGCTCCGTGGAGACGCTGGATTTTCTGTCCGTCAAGTCGCTGTTCAGAAGTGATTGAATCCTGAAGTGTCGCTTTTGTTCGGAGATAGAGCGGTTATTATTTGTCTTACCCTGTAAAATTTGTAATTTTGCCCTTAATACAGAATCTAATTTAATTATGAAACATTTTTTATTTTTCATGGTCGTTGCATTAATGGCATGCAGTCAGCCAAATGATTTAACCCTATACAATTCGAATTTAGAAATTTGTAAAAAAGCATTTTCGTGCTATGAAACTTCTGACTTAGAAACTTTCAAGTCTTTAATTCACCCGGATATTGAGCACCAGTCACCCATGTATGGTGAAGGTAAAGTTGATTATGTAAATGCCGTTGGCCATGCAGAAATGTATATGGATATATTTACAAATGTTTCTTTTGAGGATCCGATTTGGTTGCCTGGGGTGGATTCGGAAACACTTGCTACAGATGGCAGTGTTCGTGCTTATGGAACTTGGAGAGGAGTAAGTGTTGAGACTGGTAAGTCTTTTTCAGTGGATGCTTACCATTACTTTAATCTTCAAGACGGTCTAATTATTCAGTCAGGAGATTATTTTGATGCAACGGGTTTGGTCATGGCTATTAGAGCTCCTGCTGATTCAGAATAATTTTAAAATTTATATTGTGGGACCAAACTTCCCCATATCCTTGACGGGTTATAATCGAAAGATTGTCTCCCATTTTTGTTTTAGAACACGATAAAGTCTCTTTGAGTCACATGGTACGATGAAACTTCCAGTGTTTGACTCTATTTTAATCCTTGTGACAGATCCCTTTTCTGATGGTTGTGAAATCGGGAATCGTTTT
>Ga0209425_10003036_pt1 | contig 18164 bp, 14 predicted proteins | sample COG_05_FD_184749 | JGI IMG/M metagenome (GOLD analysis project Ga0209425, IMG submission 184749) | Pelagic Microbial community sample from North Sea - COGITO 998_met_05 (SPAdes) (version 2) | ecosystem: Environmental > Aquatic > Marine > Neritic zone/Coastal water | place: Helgoland, sampling...
AGAAAGACCATCACTACCCATTTCTTGAGTAACAAAACCACCATTAGCTTCAGGAATAGGAGTACTAATCATATTAATAGCTCCACCAATTGTAGATGGCCCCTGAGTAATTGCTGCTGGTCCTTTAAGAACTTCAACAGTATGAATTCTTCCAGTAGTTGGGAAATAATATGCTGATGCAGATGTATATGGAGCTGGAGCAATCAGAACTCCATCTTCCATTAAGGTAACTTTACCAGATCTATCAGGAGCAGTACCTCTGATAGATATATTTGGTCTAAGACCATACCCATCTTCAGTTCTTACGTATACTCCAGGCACAGCTGATAAAATTTTATGTATATCAGTATCAACCAATTTAGCAAGATCTTCATTAGAAAGAACTGTTGCAGAACCTGCTACATCCTCCTGAGACCCTACTATAGTAACAGTTTCAACTGTATTCATTTCCATTTCAGCATAAGCGCTTAAGCTAAATAATGCCAAGAAAGCAAATGAATTTAAGACTTTAATATTAATACTCATAAATAACACTCTATGTATGTTCGGTTAGATTTGTGAATGATAATGATTATCATTTAGATTTACAAGTATTTATATATAATTATTTATAGGCAAAAGTATATGCAATACATAAAGAATCTATATACAAAGAAGATTTAAGTTTTGGAATTGCCTCTGATAGCAAAATATAAACCTAAGGTAAATAGGAATATTTGCTCAGATTTAAATAACCTTGGAGTTATAAACCATTCAGGATGTCCTAAATAAAAAGCTCCAATCATAATTACAACAACAGCTCCACCTGAAAGCCTTGTAATTAAATTACCTAAATTGTTTGCAAAGAAACCTCCTAAGATAATTCCTACTCCAGCTGCCATCTCACCAATTGATACAGCAGAAGCTACAACATCAGGAGCTGGCATTCCCCCACTCTCAAACCACTTAACAAGATTTTGAGGAGGTAGAGGCAATTTACCATAACCATGAAGAAAGAAACTAATCCCTAAAGAAAGTCTAAGCAACCAAGGCGTTATTCCAAGAAAGGGTTTTGCTATTGAGTCTAGGGTTTTATTTAAAGTATTCATGTAATCAGTTTATTTAAAAATAGTAAATGAAGCAATTTCTTTTACTGAATAAAAGGATCGCTATCATCTATCAAATTAAAGCCTTTCATATCAGTAAATCTATTTAATTCATCATTTCCAATATTAATAAAAGCATACATTAGTCCCGTTTCACTTATTTTTTCTTTAAGAATGCATCCCATGCTATAAAGTTTTGACCTAATAATACCCAAATCTGCATCTAAAGAGATCCATCCTCTGTAAATACCTTCAAACAGAGTATTACTTATAGACTCTCTTAATTCCTCTAATCCTTTATTTTTTTCAGCCGAGATCCATATCTGTTTTCCTTCGATATCAGACCTAGATTCAAAATCTTTATAACCCTTTAAATCACTTTTATTATTAATTCTAATTTGAGGAATTTTAGCGATGCCTAGCTCTTCTAACAATATATCTACCTGAGAAACTTTGAATCTATAATCAGGGTCTGAAATATCTACCACGTGAAGTAATAAATCTGCAGATTTAAGTTCGTCTAAAGTTCCTTTAAACGATTCAATTAGTTGAGTTGGAAGATCTGAAATAAATCCTACTGTGTCTGAAAATAAGATAGAACTAAGCTCCGGATCAATATTTTTTCTTGTAACAGAATCTAATGTTGCAAAGAGTTTATCTGCAGCGTATTGCTCATTATCTGTAAGTCTATTAAATAATGTTGTTTTGCCTGCGTTAGTATAACCAACTAAAGCAACCAGCTTGTTACGACTCTTCATTCTTGAGTACTGATTAATCTTCTTTTGTTTATGACTTTTATCTAATCTAGCTTTTATTGTCTTAATTCTGTTATTTATTAACCTTTTGTCAGTCTCTAGCTGAGTTTCACCTGGGCCACGAAGCCCAATTCCCCCTTTTTGTCTTTCTAAATGAGTCCAAGCCCTAATCAATCTAGTCGATAGATGGGTTAGCTGAGCTAACTCAACCTGTAATTTACCAATATGGGTCGATGCTCTTGATGCAAAAATGTCTAAAATTAGTCCAGTCCTATCAACCACCCTGACATTAAATGCATTCTCTAGATTTCTTTCTTGTGAGGGAGAAAGTGTATGGTTAAAAATTACAATTTCAGCACAAGTTTCCTCGACTGATCTTTTGATTTCTGCAATTTTTCCTTTCTTTAGAAAATGACTGGCCAGTGGTGCATCTTGCTTACCAGAAATTTCATCTAGTATCTCAACACCAGAGGATCTTGATAAATCTTTAAATTCGGCGAAGGCGTTAATTGCAGACTGATCTTTTTGTAAAGAAGTTACTTCCATTTGTACAATAATTGCTTTCTGTGGAGTTGATATTGGAACTTCAATCATATATTGACTTCATTGTAGAACCTTTATTAGATTTTTTGCTATTATATTTATGTAAGCATTGATTTTTAATGCTTAGGGAGCTAACAATTAATAAAGCAGAACGTTTAGCAAACTCAGAACAAGCTAGCAAAAAGCGAAGATCAATTAAGAAAATTGTTTCAGAACAGAAAGAGAATCTATATAGAAAAATAAGAAAAGCAAAGAAGAAAAGAATTTAATCTTAGATTTTTTATAATTTACTTTTTGTAGCTGGCTTTAAATGATCCAAGGCAATATTGCCTTTCTGGATGCAGGATACTCTTTAAATTCTTTTTTATACCACTTGTGATTAGCAATAGCTCTTGGAAAAAGGTTGGCAAAAGTCCATACGAAAAATATAAATCCTGATAGGCTAAAGGTAAGGATAGCCCATCCCATCCACTCTAATAGCTCGCCAAAATAATTTGGCGATGAAATTCGTTTAAACAAAAAACTATTTGGAATATGGTAACCAGGGCCTTTTTCTTTTCTTAAATTAATTAAAATATAATCTGAGCGAATATTTATATATAGCCCAATAATAAAAATACATATCCCAAAAATAAACACTGGGGAGCTTAGCCAGTCTAGAGAGTAGCTAGCGAAATAAAAAATCCAATAACCTTGAATAGAAACATTGATAATGTTGAAAAAGAAAGCTGACAAAGCTATGGTTAAAGGCATTTCTTTACCAGTCATGTTAACTCTATAGGGCCAAATTAAAGTTCTGTGAATATAATGAGTCAACCAAAGAGTTAAAAAGATGCTTGAAACTAGATTTAATGATTCCCAAGCACCTGCAGCCAATATAAGCATTAAAAATACACATGGAGATTCCATAAAAACCCAGCCAAACCTTGCAGATACATTAGGTCCCCAACCATCCTTAAGATGTCTTCCATATGGAGCAACTACGTAAAAAAGAGAAAAGAATATAACTACAGCTATAGCAATCCAAGCTATTGAAAATATATTGAATGAGCTCATTTGATCTAGATTCCTCCGGTAAGAGAAGATGAGTAAATAACAATAAATCCAATTATAGCTAAGGTCGGAATTGATATAAGATCAAGGATATTATCTTGCGATGTCATGGCTTTAATTTCTTCAAGCGAGGAATAAAACTCTTTAGAATTAAACAATAAGGTATAGGCTCCATATGCATGACCCAGCATTACTAGCCCCACAATCCAATTAAGTGGTGAGCTATTTAATAAAACAAAACCATTAATAAAGACAAAGAAAAACTCAGATTGCAGATATGTATTTTTATTTTTAGGTAATGCTATCCAATTTGAAAAACTGTAATTAAATGTTAAAAGAAGTAGTTGCAGAATAGCTAAAAATAAGTAGATATAGCCTAAAATTATAGTCACGTGCAAAATTTTACATCTTTGTTGGTATATTATCTAATAGTTAAACAAATAGGTTAGGGACAATAAATGAAAGTATTATGTTTAGGCGGCAGCGGCGGCATGGGAAGGTACGCCACTAAAGCTATTGCTGATTTTGAAGAATTAGAGGCAATTACAATTGCAGATTTAAATAAAGATGCTGCCGAAGAATTTGCAAAATCATTTGATGCAAAGGTTCAAGGAATTGGTCTTGATGTGACAGATACTAAAAATTTAGCAGAGGCTCTTAAGAGGCATGATTTAGTTCTTAATACTACAGGTCCATTTTTTATGTTTGGGGTCCCTATCTTAAAAGCTGCTATTGAAAATAATTGTCACTACATAGATATTTGTGATGACTGGGAGCCAACCGAAGAAATGCTCAAGCTTGATTCACATGCAAAAGATGTTGGAATTTCAGCAATTATTGGCTTGGGTGCAAGCCCTGGTATTACTAATTTGATGGGTCTAGTTGCTATGGAAGAATTAGATTCAGTAGATACTGTTATAACAGGGTGGGATTTAAGTAGTGTAAATCCTGCAGAAGAATCATCTCAAACAGGAACGAATGCAGCGATGATTCATGGCATTCAGCAAATGACTGGTAAAGTAAAAATATTCGAGGATGGTCAACTCAATATGGTTCAATCACTAAAGGAGCTTAAGATTAACTATCCAGGTAAGGGTATTTATAAAGCAAATATTTTTGGGCATCCGGAGGCAATATCATTTCCATATCATTTTCCAAAAATAAAAAATTCATTCAATGTTGCCCATGGAAGCAAAAAAATAGACATCTTTATAATAAAAATTATCTTATGGCTTTCAGAAAAGAATATTATTTCACAAGATAAAGCTGCAAATATTTTTCATTGGTTAGAAACGCAAACAAATAGACCGAGTTTTAGTTCTAAAAAAGCAGGTTTACCAGCAATTTATGGTCTTGCCCACGGAATAAAAAATGGAAGCGCTGCTTCAGTTGGAGTAACTTTTAGTGCGAATAACTTAGAAAAGGAAGTTAGTATGGGGGAAGCAACAGGCCACCCTTTAGCATTAGGGTTAAAACTTTTCCTTCTTGGAAAAATTAATAAACCAGGTGTCTTTGCTCCTGAAGGTGGAGTAATAGATGCCCAAGATTTTTTTAATGCATATGCAGAACTAGAGGGTCTTGAAAAAGGTCTAGATATATCGAGATCGTGGGAAATATAGTTTTGAATAAAGATAAAATTAATATTTCACTCATAGGTATGCCTGGAGCAGGTAAAACAACTATTGGCAAAGTATTAGCTTCAAAATTAAGTCTTAAGTTTATAGATAGTGATCATTTGATTGAAAAAAGAAATAATCAATCTATTCAAAACATCTTGGATTCTGAGGGACACAAAGAACTTCGGTTAAAAGAAGAAAAGGTTATCTTAAGTTGTTGTCTAAATAGTACTATTTTAGCAACTGGGGGTAGCGCAGTTTATAGCGATAAAGCAATGAGCTATTTAAAAAATAATTCAATTGTTATTTATTTAGATATTCCAATAATTTCAGTCATGCAAAGAGTCGGCGATTACTCAAATAGAGGTTTCGCAGAACCAAACGGAAAGTCGCCACAGGATGTTTTCGATCAAAGAACGGTCTTGTATGAAAAATGGTCTCATTTAACAATAGATGGAACCCATGATGTAGATACTGTTGCTGAGAAGATTATCAAAGCTGTTTTGAATAATTAAATAGCAGCCTGTATTAGTAAATATGATGATGGGATGATAATCATCCATAAGATTAATGCTAATTGAAGCGGTTTTATTGAAATATTACTAAGAGCCTTTTTATCAATTTGTGAACCTATACAAAACAAACCTAGTAATAAGAAACATTGGCTAGTGAGTTTTATGAAACTTATGGTCTGAGAGTTAAAATCAATAAATGAGCCAATTGCAATTGCTATAATAAAAAATAAGACAAAAAAAGGAAGCTTGGATTTATTTGATGGCGCTGCTTGATGTTTATAAGATAAAAATAAAATAAGGGGAATCAGCCATAATGTCCTGCCTAGTTTTAAAGTCGCTGCAGATTCAACTGCCTCTTCTCCATAAATCATAGCCGCTCCAACCACTGAACTTGTATCATGAATAGCCATGGCTGCCCATGCACCAAACTGGTCCTGGGAGAGGCCTAAATAAAGACCAATGATAGGAAAAATAATTATAGCTAATGCGTTTAATAAGAATATTATTGTAATGGCAGTTAATAAATCTTTAGGCTTAGCCTTAATGATAGGTGCAATCGCTACCATTGCAGTTCCTCCACAAATAGCAGCTCCTGAAGCAATAAGTAGAGTTAATTTTTTATCAAGGCCTATAAGCTTGCCGATATAAATTCCAAGAAAAAAAGTAACAATAACTAGTAAAGATATATATGGCATATAGAAATCAGTTACTGAGAAAGCTTTGGTTAACGATATTGATAATCCTAAAATAACTATGCCTGCTTGTAATAATTTTGATCCTACTGACTTGGTAATAAAATTGTCTGGAAGATTTAATGACAGAGAATAAATAATTCCAACTAGAATTGATGCTACTGCAGAGCCTGACCATATAGCAAAAATAGCCAGAAGAATGCCTATAGAAAATTTCATTTTTTAATTCTACCCTAAAAAAAAGCCCCGCAAGAGCGAGGCTTTTTAAATATTTACTTAATATTAAAAGTCATAAGAAAGTCTTATGCCATAAGTAGCTTGAGGTCTTGCCCAAATACTTTTACTCATACCAAGTGGCGCAGTAGCATCACCAACATTCATAACATTAAGTTCATCAGTAATATTCTGACCATAAATATCTACACGCCAGTTAGCATCTTCATCATTTGGCGTTATAGCTATTAAAGCATTAAGCTCAGTCCATGGATCAACCTTGTCCCATGCAAGATTAAATAATGAAGTAGATCTTTCACCTTGATGATATGCATCTAATCTGAAATCAACATTATATGCAGATGTGCTTAAAGTATATTGCACTCCAATATTAGCCATTAATTCTGGATGTGTAAGACTGTTACCACCAATATCTGATAATCTTCCATCCATAACAACATCAGATGCGCTACAACCTAATGAAGCACAAACGATACTAGCCATAATTTCATAATACTGTCTTACAGCAAGTGATGGTAAATGGCCTGCTGCTACTCCTGTCTGAAGGAAACTTACTGGTGTAGGAACCCCAGATTGTCTATCTCCGTGGAATTCAGCAGGAATAAGAACACCATTTTGAAGACCAAAAGGTGCCCATCCGCCGGCTAACCATGTTTGCCAGATTGCAGTTGCAACATCTTTTCTTACAACAAAGACTTCAGCATCAGCTGCGCCTTTCATCATATGCCAATCACCACAACCGGATGTTAAACAAAGATCAGCATTCACAGGATTTAGAATCATGGTTCCATCTGCAATTTCTGATGTTTCATAACTCATGTTCGCATTAATCATCCATTCAGGAGCCATAGGCGGAATCCATAAGAATTCAGCTTCTACTCCACTCATAACCACATCAATACCCTCATTAACTCTCGTTTTATTTTTGATTTTAGTAACCTGGTAATCTGATGCATCGTACATATAAGCAGAGGCATTTAATCTCATTCCTTGTGCAGGAATTTCTTTTTTAATACCAACTTCAAAAGCTATTAAATCAGTAGATGGAAAAACTTGAGGTGTATCAGGATATAATTCTGGATCAAGAGCACCATTAAAACCACCACCTTTAAATCCTTGAGAAATACTTGCATAGACCATAGTGTTGTCATCAAGTTTATGATCAACTACAAATCTACCTGTAGTATTTTCAAAACTTACTTCTGGATCTCCAACAGCGCCAGCTCCATACCAAGAATCACCAAATTCAGGAATAACATTGCCGGGTATTACCGACGTTGGTAATGCTGTAAAGCCACCACCTGCGCTACCCATTCCAACTACACTTAAGAAAGGAGAACGTCCATACTGCTCTTTATAATCCTGAGTATGTCTCAAACCTAAAGTGTAACTAGTTTGTTCAGAAGCCTGATAATAAACTTCTCCAAATATTGCTGTACTTCTTGTAGCTGAAATACTGCTTGATCTATATAAAGGAGCATATAACTGCACAGCACCTTGAGGAAGTCCACCAGTTAGAACAGGAGGAGGAGCTAATGCTAAAGCATCTAGCCCGTTAGCTGCAATGTCATAAACACTTAAATTACTACCTGATGTATGAATAGCTCCGAGAAGGTAATTCATATCTCCATCTAAGTTAGATTGAATTCGAGCTTCAAATACTTCACGCTCTATTTTTGGATTGTATTGTCTATCAAATCCATCTGGATAATTCATGGTATCTGTAATACAACCACCATAAACTCCAAAAGTTCCATCTTCAAGTTTACAATCAGGTCCATAACCACTCATTGGGACAAAGCCACCTGGGAAGTATGGATTATCTTTAAAACGTAATTTATCCATCTCCTCTGAAACGTAAGTACCCGTTCTGTCATACATTCTATCTTTTCTCATAGCTGAGAAAGTTGCATCCCAGTTGTCATTTAATTCATGGTTTACTATTAACATAGAAATATCATTATCAACAATATACTTGGGCATTCCTCTTACATTAGCTTCCCAAAAACCTTGAGGAGCTCCTGACATATCAGTGAAAGGAGTGAAATCTAGTATTCCAGTTAAAACAGCTAAGTTCTCAACATAAGTAGCCATTGGATGAGTTAGTTCATGAACTAATTCACCACCAGGGGTACAACCAACTACTAATGAAGGATCTCTTTGACAGTAAGCATTATTAACATAATGACGCATTGAATCTTCATCGTATGCTTCATGGACAAAAGTGATATCAGTTTTATCATTTACATCCCATGAAAGTGAAAATCTCCATGCATCGCTATCTCTATTATTAATGTGACTTACAGGTGCTTTGGAATAAATATTTTTAATATCTCCATCTCTTGTAACACTTGAGGTAGCTAATCTGACCGCTACTTTTTCGCCAAGAGGGAGATTGAACGTAGTTTTCATTTTTCTAAGATTAAAACTACCGTTTTCAATTTTAACACTTCCTGACATTTCGCCCATTACAGGTCGGGCAGTAATTAGATTTATAGCTCCACCTACAGAGTTTTTACCAAATAGAGTCCCTTGCGGCCCTCTAAGCACTTCAACACGCTCAAGATCAAAGAAATCTCCATCTTGCATAGTGTATGAGCCAACAGGTAAATCATTAACGTGAGTTTCCACACCACTTTCAGCGGTTGCAGATACTGCTAAGTTGGTGATACCTCTAATATTAAAGGAACCTCCAGATGAGTCTCCACCTTGAAAGCTTAAACTAGGTGTTACCAACTGAAGATCTGAACCGCCTTCAATTTGTTGGTCTTCTAGCATTTGAGCACTTATAGCTGTTACAGCAATAGGCACATCTTGCAGACTTTCTTCAGTTCTTTGTGATGTTACTACAATTTCCTCAAGAACAGCGCCTTCTGCTTCTGCTGCCATTAAAGCTGGCGCATAACTAAATACTCCAATAATTAAAAAAGAAAAACCTAATAGTTTGTTATGAAAATACGAACTCATAATATCCCCCGATAATGAATTGTTAATTGTTATTACTTATATTTATATTAAAAAATCAATACATATAAATAACTTATATATTAAATTTAACTATAAAGTCTCGATAATGCAAATTTAAAGAAGTTTTAAATTAAAGGCTTATACATACAAAAAGCCTCAAAAATTTAACTTAATTTTTAGTTATAAAAACCTTACCTTCAACAATGGTACCTTTAACTTTTATAGTTTTAATTTGCAGAGGATTTATCGTTAATGGATTATCAGACAGCACTGTAAGGTTCGCATATTTACCAACACTAATTGATCCATATTCATCTTCTAAATTAATAGTATAAGCAGCATTTAAAGTAACGCCCATGAGGGCTTTAAGTGCTGAGATTCTTTGATTTGGGCCAGCTACCTTATCAGCATAATTGATTCTATTAACTGCGGCATGCATGAGCACTAATGGTGATGCTGGCGCCATTGGCATATCTGAGTGCAAAGATAATGGTATCTCTGCTCTAACCACATCACCTAAGCGGACCATTTCTTGCGATCTTTCATGTCCAACCCCTACTTTGCTATATAAATCCGATAACACAGTTACATAATATGGATTTGCACTCACTATAAGTCCTAGCTCCTTGATTCTATCTATTTGATCAGCAGCTGAGTAGCCAAAATGCACAATTGTTGTTCTATGATCTTCTCGAGGATTTCTTTTATTATTTTTTTCTACTGCGTCTAAGATTCTATCTAATCCTGAATCACCATTTTGGTGAATATGTATTTGATAGCCTGCATCCCAATAAAGTTTAAAAACCTCATCAAATACTTGAGCCTCCATTAACCACACGCCTTGGTGACCATCAAGATAACCATCTCTTAGAACCATATTTTGAGAATACATAGCTCCATCAGTAAAAAGCTTTATTTGTTTTGGAAGATACTGAACCTTGCCACTACCCCATGAGAGAAGCGCTTCGGTTTCATTTAAAAGCTCAGAGATTTCAAAATGCTCAAGCATATACAAAGCACTTGGGATAAATAAAGATCTAAATGGCGTAGCTTCATCGCCTAAAACATAATTTTTAACACTTTGTATATCCTTGTTGTACATAGCTCCAGGGTTAGCAATTAAAGTTACGCCCTGCTCTTTCAGATACTGCTCTGTTACTGCAAAACCTTGCATAATTCTTTGAGGTGCAGCCAGATATTGCATAATTTTAGGCATTACCATTATTAAACCCCTTTCAGAAAAATGACCTTGGTCATAATCAGCTAACTCTCTTTCTGGAGGTGTTAAAGCATTTAAGTCTTCTTTATTAATACCAAATAAATCTAACGCTTTTGAATTCATAATGAATTCATGAAAAGATCGATGAATAATCAAAATAGGTCTATCGGAGGATATTTTATCTAAATCATCTTTAGTTAATTTGCCATGAAAATAGTGATGAAACCCCCAACTTATTAAGGGAGTATTTTTATCCTCAATGTTCTTTTCTAAAACTTGTAATCTTTTCATGTAGCCAGCTCTATCTCTTACACCATTAGTCTTTTTATTTGGAAGAGACCAATCGTCAATAGCTACTATTTCTGAGCTCATAGTTATAGCGGCAAGAAGTGGATGAATGTGGTGTTCTATAAAACCAGGAATAATTACATCATCTGCAAATGAATAATCTAATTGAGCATCTGGAAATTTTTTTATTAAGAATTCCTGTTGACCGACAGCAAATATTTTAGAACCTCTTATCATTACAGCATCAGAATTAGCATTAGCGGCATCTAAGGTAATTAAAGTTTTAGGAATAATGATTCTATCTAGCTCTTCTGCAGCTAATGAGAATATTGAAAGAGTAATTAAAAAAGTTATCAGAGATTTATTCATCGACAATATGCTAACAGTTATTTTAAAAATTGAGTAATTGAAGATATGTATTAAAGGATTTAATATTGATGCATGACCAATATAAATAAGCTTATTCAAGACCTAACTCTAAGAGAAAAAATCTCTCTTATGAGCGGTTTCAATTCATGGTATACAAATAAAATTGATAGGCTTGGCATTCCCAGCATCAAAATGTCAGATGGCCCTAATGGGGTAAGAGGAGACTCAAACTCAGGTAAATCATCAGCTTGTTTTCCTTGTGCTATATCTATCGGATCTACATGGGATATGGATCTTATCAATCAATTAGGCATTGCATTAGGTGAAGAAGCAAAAGTAAAAGACGTAGATGTTCTTCTAGGTCCTACTATTAATATTCATAGACACCCACTTGGTGGAAGACATTTTGAAAGTTTTTCAGAGGACCCTTTCTTAACAGGAAAAATTGCTACCGAGTATGTAAAAGGAGTTCAGTCTCAAGATGTTGCTGCCTGCTTAAAACATTTTATTGGCAATGACACTGAATATGAGAGACATTTGGTTAGTTCAAATATTGATGAGAAAACTTTAAGAGAAATATATTTACTTCCTTTTGAAATGGGAATTAAAGAAGGTAATGCACAAGTTGTAATGAGTGCCTATAACAAGCTTAATAATATCTACTGTAGTTCTCATAAAGAACTTTTAATTGATATTTTAAAAGATGAATGGGGTTTTGATGGTTATGTGGTAAGTGACTGGGGCGCTGCATTAGAAACTGAAGAGAATGCTAAAGGTGGGCTAGATCTAGAAATGCCTGGTCCTGGAAATGTATGGGGTGATCAATTATTCACAGCTGTTAGTGAAGGTAAGGTTGAGGAAGAATTAATTGATGACAAAGTAAGAAGAATCTTAAATATTGCTAATTTTTCAAAAAGATTTGAAAATCCTACCAATAAACCAGAACAAAGTAATAATTCAGAAGAGCATAGAAAACTTCTTAAAGAAGCAGCAGCAAGCGGAATGGTGCTGCTTAAGAATAATGATTTATTGCCTCTTAAATCTAATGTTAAAAATCTTGCAATCATTGGACCAAATGCTAAGGAGGCTCAAATTATTGGAGGTGGAAGTGCAAGCCTTAAACCTCATTATCAAGCTCATCCATTAGAGGCATTTCAAAATAAGTTAGGAGATCATACGAATATCTCTTATGCAAAAGGTTGTCATACTCATAAATTTCTTCCAAGAGTAAATGAAGGATTTATGGATGATAAAGAAGGGTTCTTAGTTGAATATTTTGAAGGTTCTAACTTTGATGAAAACTTGCTTGTGAAAGAACATTTAATAGGTAACAAATTCTGGGTCTTTGAGGGCTTTGCTAAGGATGTTATTGCTAAATTTGAGCGACCTGATATCTCTGTTAGATTCTCATGCGCCTATACACCTGATATTTCAGGTCAACATGAGTTTGAAATATTTGGTATTGGAAAGGCTAGACTCTTTATTGATGGTGAAGAGCTAATTGATAATTGGACAGAAACCTCTCCTGGTGAAGCATTCTTTTCTTTTAGTTCAGATTCAAAAAGAGCTTTAGTTAACTTGATTGAAGGTACAACCTATCAGTTAGAGATTAGGTATAAATTTGAGGGTAATTTCCCAGCAATTTATATTGGATGCCAAGCACCAGATAAAGTAAATTTGTTTGATGAAGCTTTAGAAGTTGCAAGCGCAGCTGATCAAGTAATTTTAATTGTTGGTACAAATTCAGATTGGGAAACAGAAGGCAATGACAGGAGTGACTTCAATTTACCGGTTAATCAAAATCACCTCATTGAAGAGGTCTTAAGAGTTAACCCTAATACCTTAGTTGTCCTTAATACAGGTTCGCCAGTAAAAATGCCATGGGCGGATAAAGCCGAAGCTATTATGCAGACCTGGTTTGCAGGACAAGAATTTGGCAATGCTTTGGTTGATATTATAACTGGAGAGATTAACCCTTCAGGCAGATTACCAACCTCTTTCCCTAAAAATATTGAAGATACTCCAGCATTTAATTCCTACCCTGGTAAAGATCTTCAGATGCATTATGACGAAAAACTTTTAGTAGGTTATAGATGGTATGACAAGAAGAATATCAAGACGCTCTTTCCGTTTGGGCATGGTCTTTCGTATACTAATTTTGAATACTCTGATTTAGAAGTCGATGTTCACCCAAAGAATATGGTGTCATGTAAATTCTCAGTTCGAAATACTGGGCAAGTTGCTGGAATAGAAACTGCACAGTGTTATGTTAGTTTTAAGACTATTGATGATTCTGAGCCTGAAAAGACACTTCAAGGCTTTAGTAAAATAGTACTTAACCCAAATGATGAATCTAGTATTGAAATTAATTTGAATTCAAGAAATTTTTCTTCATGGAATGTGGCTAAAAGAAGCTGGGAAGTAAGAGCAGGATCTTATGAAATATTAATTGGCTCCTCAGCAGAGAATATTCTTCTTCAAACAACTATTAATCTATAGATAAATCTTTCATCTCTTGATCACTCAAATTAATTTGAGTTGCCTCAATTGAGCTATTAGTCTCAAAAATAGTTCTAGGCCCAATGAGGGGAAATATTAAAGATGATTTTTGAACTACATAAGCTAAAGCAACCTGAATAGGTTGAAGATTTTTTTGCTCAGCTATTTCAAAACATTTAGCTCTTCTTTTTAGATTTTTTTCATTATGCCAAACTCTTATTTCTTCTTCTAAAGAAGGATTTGAAAAATGTTCATTAGATGTAATCTCTTTTTTCTTAATAAAAAAACCTCTAGCTTGGCTTGACCAAGGAAATAACATGATCTTATTTTCTATTAAATAAGTAACATATTCGCTATTCACCCCTACGCATCCAGGCCAAACAGGATCAACCATTTCAGCTAAACTAAAATTATTGCTTAATGCTGTAAAAGGTTCTTTGTTGTGTGATTGAGCATAATCTCTAGCCTCAGAAAAGCGATCTAGCTCCCAATTAGAAGCTCCAATGAGATTTATTAATCCTTCACTTTTTACTTCATCTAAAGCATCCATAAATTCAGAAACAGGTATGTCTGGATTGTCTCTATGCAGACAAAAAATATCTAAAGTTTGAATATTTAAACGTTCTAATGATTCTATAATTTGCGGCCTGATAAATTGTGGCTCACATTGAGGCGTATGTGCGCCCTTGCCTATAACAATAATATCTTTTTCAAGGTTTCTTGAATTGATCCAATCACCTAAATACTTATCACCCTTCCCATTATTATAAATATAAGCCGTATCAAATATTCTGCCGCCTGCTCCATAAAAATGATCAAACATAGTAAAAGCGTGCAAGCTTGAAGTTTGATTATCACAACCTAAAGCTAATCTTGATGCAGTTTTTTCAATACCTGTAATATTAGTATTTTTAAATTGAGGCTTCTGCATTAAGTAAAATTTAGAAGTTGGTATCGGTGAGTTATCTAAAGTTTCATATGGGCACTTGATTTGTAGTTCCTGCCTCCACTTATCTAGCCAAAGCATATTACTTTGTGTATCCGCATGAGAGACAAGTTTAGATTCAAGTTTCTTTTCTTGAATGCAATTAGATGCATGATCAATTTCTCTAGTGAATAAACCAACCTCATCAATATATGGAACTTCTTTAACTAGAATTCCTGAATCAAAGATTTTGATAGATGAATTTCCATCTTGAAATTGCCCACAATGCCATGGCTGTTCAACAACTAATTCTATATCTCCATTTTTAATCTTAAGATCATTTGAATACTCCTCATCTATCGCACAACTAATTTTTGCTTCAATTTTATCTGAGAAAACTAAATGCGCTTCTGATTGAAGATCAACACCAGTTTCATCCAGTCTGCCGGTTGCATGAATACTTTCAGGATCAGCAAATGGCATACCTTGAAGGCTACCTGCTATTAATTTAGCCATTGATAATGGGTAGCATCCAACATCTAAAATTGCACCTCCACCTAATAATGGATTTCTTAAACGATGCTCTTTGTGAAGTTCAGCCGAGAACCCAAAAGAACTTTCAATAAAAATCTTTTCTTTAGTATTTTTAAAAATATCTAAATGCTCAAGTATATTAAAAGTTTGAGGATGAGTTCTATACATATAAGCCTCCATCAAAAATAATTCTGCTTCTTTTGCTAGATTGAGTAAGGTCATACTTTCTAAATAATTCATCGTTAAGGGTTTTTCACATAGAACATGTTTATTATTCTTTATTGCCTCTAATGAATAAAAATAATGAGAGTTATGTGGAGTCGCAATATAAACTGCATCAATATTATTTGAGGATATAAACTCATCAAGGTCTGTATAGGCAGCAATACCAAATTTTGTAGAAAACTGATCAACCATCTCTGAATTTCTGCCAAAAACACTAGTTAATTCTGAATTCTGGCAGTATTTGATGGAATGGGCAAAAGCTTTAGCTATGTTACCTGAGCCAATAATACCCCACTTAATTTTATGCATTTAAAAGCTTCCTTTCTTCAATATCTTGAATTAACTTTTTATGAAAGGCTTTATCAATAGGATAAAAGTAGACTAAAAAAAAGCTAATAGAAACACCTGCAAGGGGTATCCAGGTCATTAATGATTTTAATCCATCTAAAGTTTCTTGGGTTTGAACTTGATTTGGCTCAAATCCAATAGTCGTCAAAGCTATTCCTAAAATAACAGCTGCAAATGCTATAGCGCCTTTTTGAGCAAAAGTCATAAAGCCATACAATGAAGATTCAGTTCTAATACCAGACTTCCACTCGCCATATTCAATGGTGTCAGGAAGCATAGACCAAAATAGTATTCCTGTTGCGCCATTTCCAATCCCAATAAACCCAAGAATAAATAGTAATTCATTTAGTGTTTTTATTGGGTAGAAGTAAAAAATCAAGAATCCAATGACTAAAAATATCATTGAAATCATCCAAGCATTTTTCTTACCTATCTTTAAAGCGGTGAAAGCCCAAAAAGGTATAACTGCAAATGAAACCCCGCTACTTACTCCAAGGATTAAGCCTTGATATTCATGAAGATCTAAGTAGTATTTTGTGAAATAAATTAGATTATTGTTAAACATTAATGTGGTTGATCCTAGGATTAATATTGAACCAAAAACAATCCAAAAAGGATAATTCCTAGCAACTGACTGCGATACCTTTTTAAAGCTTGGTAATTGAGACTTATTAAATTCAAAATTTCTTTCTTTAACGAAATACACAGTAATACTTAAAATTACAACAGCAGTTATGCCTGCGATTAAACCCAGATAAACAAATCCAAGGGCTTCTTCTCCCCCTCCAAACCATAGAACGATAGGAAAACCAAAAGCAGAAACTGTTAAAGTTCCAAAGGAAGCAGCTAGCATTCGAGCAGTTGTTAATTTAGTTCTTTCGTCACTGTCATCTGTAATTCTTGCAGTGAGAGATGAGTAAGGAACACTTACAATGGTAAAACAGGTTCTGTGGACTAAATTTACTGCTAATAAGAATAAAAATAAAAGTGTGCCCTCAAATGGTGGTACCCAAAGTAAAAGGACAAAAGATAAAGCTAATGGAATAGAGCCATAGAATATATAAGGACGATAGCTCCCCATTTTAGTTCTAGTTCGCTCAGCTATATAACCCATAAAAGGATCAGTAATAGCATCCCAAGCTATGCCTAATGCATAAATCCAGCCTGCTAATAGAGGTGAAATGCCAACAACGTCTGTATAAAAATAAAGCAGGTATAATCCGACACCACTCCAATAAAGACAAATTGCATAATCACCTATTCCATAAGCTGCTCTAATTTTGTTGCTGACGATATTAGTATTCATATTCCACTCAGTTTTTATTTTTATACATAATGTATATCAAAAACATCTACGTTGCATACCAAAAATATGTAAGACTAGCACTATGAATTATCAAGAAGGTCATGCAGAAGAAAATGGAATAAAAATTGCCTACCGTGATTATGGCCCTGAAGGTGCTGAGCCAATTCTTTTGGTGCATGGTCTTGGAGCTCAACTTGTCCATTGGCCTGTTCATTTAATTGACTTTTTAATTGAAAATAATTATCGACCTATTACCTATGATAATAGAGATGCTGGACTCTCATCGAGATTCTCAGCTAAACCTTCTTTTGTTCTAGATTACATAAAATATTATCTACGTTTTCCTCTAAAGTCTGAATACACTTTAAAGGATATGTCCAAAGATGGTATTTCAGTTTTAAATACTTTAAATATCGATAAAGCACATATTTTAGGAACCTCAATGGGAGGTATGATTGGGCAAATTATTTGTTCTATGTTTGCCGATAGAGTTAAATCATTCACTCTTATTGCATCAACTGCATCAGTGCCTGGACCACTAAATGGCCCTTCAAGAGAAGTTCAGGATGTAATGCTGCAAAGATCAAAAATGAATAATCCAACCCTAGATGATGTTTATCAAAGAGAAATTAAATGGGTTTCCTTAATTGGTATGGAAGGCAGAGATTTAGATACTGATGAATTTCGTGAAGATGTAATAGCTAATTATAATCGAGCAAAAGATAAGGCTGATGGATTTGGTTATGCTAGGCAACTTCTTGCAATTCTTGCTTCAAAAAATAGAATCAAAAGAGTGAAGGCTATTAAAGTTCCTACTCTGATCATTCATGGAGAAAGAGATCCTGTTATTGATGTAAAAAATGCTTATAGAATGGAGAAATTAATTCCAAACAGTAAATTAATAGTGATACCTAATATGAGGCACTTAATAGAAGAAGAAATATTGGATCAATTTAAGCAAGACTTGCTCATACATTTAAAGAATTAAACT
>Ga0209425_10003039_pt1 | contig 18154 bp, 17 predicted proteins | sample COG_05_FD_184749 | JGI IMG/M metagenome (GOLD analysis project Ga0209425, IMG submission 184749) | Pelagic Microbial community sample from North Sea - COGITO 998_met_05 (SPAdes) (version 2) | ecosystem: Environmental > Aquatic > Marine > Neritic zone/Coastal water | place: Helgoland, sampling...
GGTGGCTGAGCGGTTGAAAGCACTGGTCTTGAAAACCAGCGACGGGGCAACTCGTTCGTGGGTTCGAATCCCACCCTCTCCGCCATTAAATTTTATGGTCTTTAAAAAGTTTTGAAATTTTATTTTCACTAATTTTTTTTTCTACAATGTTATAATTATAATAATTAAGTATTATTTCATCTTCAAAATTTAGAAATTTTTCCATCTCTATTAATTCCTTTTCATCTAAAATTTTAATATATTTATGAACAAAACTACTTAATAAAATATCCATTTCCTTGGTGCCTCGATATGAAGCTCTATAAATTAATCTTTTTTTAGAAATTTCTAATTTGTTAGTCATGATAATTGTATTATACAATAATTACCCAATATAATGAAAAAAAATTTTATTTTTAATGATGTAAACGAGTTAAAAGGAGTAGGTGCACAACTTTCAAAATACCTAAAAAGAAAAAAAATTGAAAAAATTAAAGATATTATTTTAAATTTACCTTATTCAGAAACTGATAGATCCAAATTATACAAACTAAATGAATTAGAGGTCGGCAAAGTACAGTCAATTAAAGTTATTATTAAAAAATTAAACTTTCCAAGAGTTAGAAATTTACCAAATAAAATTGCGTGCGAAGATGAAACAGGAAAAATTGATATTATCTACTTCAATAGTCGTGAAGGTTACATTAAAAAATTATATCCAATAAACGAATGGGTAATAATTAGTGGTAAAATTAATTATTTTAATAAAAAGTACCAAATGACTAACCCTGACTATGTGACAACTTTAGATAAACAAGAATACGTTGTAAAAAATATTCCTAAATACAGTTTAACAAAAGGAATTAATGAAAAAAAATATAGATTAATCAGTGAACAGGTAATTAATGCAATTCCCAATATCTCTGATTGGCTAGATGAAAATTATATTAAGATTAATAATTTATCAAATTGGAATGAGTGTATAAGGAAATTACATAATTCTGTAGATGGAAAAAATAATTATTCAAAAAGCTTTAGGAGAATTGTTTTTGATGAATTATGTGCTAATTTTTTTACATTAAGTGATAATAGAAAAAGAATTAAGAAAAATAAACTACCAAAAAAGTTTACAAAAAAAAATTCTACTCATATAGAGAAGATGTTGCCATTTAATCTTACAAAAACACAAAAAGATGTTTTAGAAGAGATCAATAATGATCTCTTAAGTAAAAAAAGAATGTTCAGAATTGTTCAAGGAGACGTTGGTTCTGGTAAAACTATAGTATCTTTATTGTCAATATCTAACATTATTGAAAGTGGCTACCAATGTGCTTTAATGGCTCCTACTGAAATTTTAGCCAAACAACATTTCAAATTATCAAAAATAATTTACAAAGATGTTAATTTTAAATTAGATTTTCTTTCTGGAAAAACAGAACCTAAAAACAGAAAAGAAATTCTTAAAAAATTAGAAAATGGACAAACTGACTTATTAATTGGAACACATGCTTTATTTCAAAAAAAAATTAATTTTAAAAAGTTAGGTCTTGTTATCATAGATGAGCAACACAAATTTGGTGTTAAACAAAGGTATGAGTTTGCAAAGAAAGGAGGTGCTAATTGCGATGTTCTTTTAATGTCAGCTACACCTATTCCCAGAACTATGATGATGTCCTTATATGGTGACATGGATATTTCAAAAATTACTGAGAAACCAGCTAAACGAAAAAAAATTATAACACTAAGTAAACCAGAAAAAAAAATTAATGAATTATGGCCATTTATAAAAAAACAATTAAGTAATCAGAATCAGATTTTTTGGGTGTGTCCTCTTATTGAAGAGTCTGCATTTTTAGATTATTCATCTGCTAAAAAAAAATTTAATTTAATAAATAAGAAATTTCCAAATAAAGTTGGACTAATGCATGGTGCTTTAGATAAAAAAGAAAAAGAAGAAGTTTTAAGAAAATTTCTTAATAAAGATATATCTATACTAGTTTCAACAACTGTTATTGAAGTTGGTATAGATTTTCCAAATGCAAACTTAATTATAATAGAAAATGCTAATAAATTTGGCCTTGCTCAGCTCCATCAACTTAGAGGTAGAGTTGGAAGAGGTCAAAAACAAGCTACTTGTATCCTTTTGTTCAAAGAAGGGTTGAGCAAAAATGCTATTAAAAGAATTAAGATTTTAAAAGACTCAGATGATGGTTTTTTTATAGCAGAAGAAGATTTAAAATTAAGAGGTTTCGGTGATTTAATTGGCTATCAACAAAGTGGAATAAAAAATTTTCACTTTGCAGATCCTGTAATTCATGAAGATTTATTCAAATTAGCGGAAAAATATGTGCAAGATAATCAGAAATACATTAACGAAAATAAATACTCTTTTCTTTTGAAATTATTTGATAAAGCTGAAATTATTAATATTGAAGAAATTTAATTTATATTAGTTGTACCTGCAGAAACGATAAACTTTGAAGCCTGCTCAAAAGAAACATCTAAGTAGATTAAATCTTTTTTTGGTAACATTAATAAAAACCCGCTAGTTGGGTTTGGGGTGGTTGGAACAAAAACATTAACAAGGTCTTCTTGCACTTTTTCTTTTATAATACCTTTGTTTTCTTTAGTGGCAAAACCTACAACCCAAATCCCTTTTCTAGGATATTCTAACAATACAACGCTCTTTTCACCATTATCTGCTTTAGTAAAACTTTCTGTCATCTGTACAATTGCAGAATAAATTGTTCTAAGGATAGGTATTTTTTTTAAAAAATTATTTAATATTTCGAAGAATTTTTTTCCAATAAAGGAAAGAGAAATCCATCCAATAAAAGTTATAAGGAATAAAGCAATTATTATTTCTAAACCAGGAATATCGAATGGGAGATAATTGTTAGGATTTATTTTTTTTGGAATAATCTTTCCAGAAAATTTAACAAAAAAAAGTGTTAAGTAAAGTGTTATTCCTATAGGAATTAAAACCACTATACCTGTAATAAAATTGTTACGTATACGTGTTAGAAAAGATTTTTTAGTATTTAATTTTGTCATTAATTAAGAATAACTCGAATAAATAATAAACATTATTATCAATATAAAAATTGCAATTAGTAATTTATTATTTAAAATCATGTATCTAATATGTATAACATAAATAGAAGAAAATTTCTTGGCTTATTTGGATGTGGCTGTTGTTCCTTAATTCTACCCTCCTGTTCGACTGTGCCAATTACAGACAGAAAACAATTAAGCATTATACCTGAGTCACGTATTAATAATCAGGCTGCAGCTGCATACGAAACTTTTAGAAATAAGAATAAAATAATTACGAGTGGATCTCAATTGAAACAAATTGAAGAAATTGGGAAAAAAATGGAAGTGGCGGTAAGCGCTTTTTTTAATAGTCAAGGAAAAGAAGACCCAACAAAAAATTTTGGATGGGATTATATATTGGTAGATAATGAAAAAATTGTTAACGCTTGGTGTATGCCAGGTGGTAAAATTGCTGTTTACACTGGTTTGTTAAAAATAACTAAAAATAGAGATGCCCTTTCAATTGTTATGGGCCACGAAATAGCTCATGCTGTCGCAAGACATTCTCTTGAAAGAATGAGTCATGCTATGACTATAAATCTCGGCACAACTGTTGCAGACATTTTTTTAGGTGGCGCTATCAATAGAACTAGAAATACGGTTGGTCAAAATACAGGTATGGACATTTTTAAACTAGGGATAATGAATCCGTTCGGTAGAAAACAAGAGACTGAAGCTGATTATTTGGGTTTAATTTTTGCATCTTTATCTGGATTTGATATTAGAGAGTCAGTTAAACTTTGGCAAAGAATGGCAGAAAAAAATAAAGGTAAAGAACCACCTGTTTTTTTAAGTACTCACCCAAGTAGTAAAAAAAGAATTATCAACCTAAATAATTGGATTACAGAAGTAATAGTTAAATATCCTCCTATTAAATCTTAAATTTTTTGGTGAGCCCTGATGGACTCGAACCATCGACCCATTCCTTAAAAGGGAATTGCTCTACCAACTGAGCTAAGGGCCCACAAAGATGCTCTTTTATATATTATTCAATTAAAATTCAAATAATTAATTAAACATATTGATGTATTTTTTGTAAAAACTAAGAAACGTACCATTCTTAACATTAATTCTAATTTCACGCATAAATTGTTGATAGAAGTATATATTATGTAGGGATATTAGCATAGATGCCATCATCTCGTTTGATTTGATTAAGTGGTTCAAATAGCTTTTTGAATATTTTTTTAGTTGTCTTATGTCGCACTCTTTATCTAGTGGAGATTTGTCGTTTGTGTATCTAGAGTTTTTTAGATTAATTTTGCCTTCCCATGTAAAAGCCAAACCTGTTCTTCCTGATCTTGTGGGCATCACACAATCAAACATATCTACACCCTCTTTTACAGCACCCAAGATATCCGAGGGCGTCCCTACCCCCATTAAATATCTAGGCTTATTAATTGGTAAGAAATCTGTAATTTCATTTAAAATATAAAACATATCTGATTGTTCTTCACCTACGGCTAAACCACCAATTGCGTATCCATCAAAATTTATTTCTTTCAATTTTTCTATACTTTCCACTCTTAAATCTTTGAATAAACCACCTTGAGCAATACCAAATAATGCTTTTTGTTTATTATTACCAAACTCTATTTTACATCTTCTTGCCCAATTAGTTGATACATCAATAGCTTTAGATAATATTTTTTTATCAGATGTTAGTTTAGGACATTCATCTAGAACCATAATAATATCTGAATTAATAGATTTTTGTACCTGAATACTTTTTTCAGGGCTTAAAATTATTTTTTTTCCATCTAAATGTGATTTGAAAATTGCACCTATTTTTAAATCAATTTTATTAAATTTTGATAAAGACATTATTTGATAACCGCCTGAATCTGTCAGAATAGGTTTGTCCCAATTCATAAAATCATGTAGACCATTAAAACTATCTAATACTTTGATACCCGGTCTAAGTAACAAATGATAAGTATTTCCTAAAATTATTTGGGTATTTGTTTTTTTTATATCATCTGTAAAAATACCTTTTACTGTACCTTGTGTTCCTACGGGCATAAAAGCTGGGGTATCTATAATACCCCTAGGAGTTATAATTTTTCCTAATCTAGCCTTTCCATCTTGAGTTATTAACTCAAATGAAAAATTGCTACCAGGCATAAGTATTATTACTTAGATTTAAGAGATAAAATTTTATCTGGATCAGTTACAGAGCCACTATTTGGTTCACCCTTTTTAATCATATCAACAAATTCCATACCTTTTAAAACTTTTCCAAAAGCTGAATATTGTCTATCTAAATGAGGAGCTGGCTCTAGGCATATAAAAAATTGACTGTTAGCACTATCTGGGTCGGCTGACCTAGCTGCTGATAAAATTCCTCTGGTGTGAGCTACATCCGTAAACTCAGCTTTTAAATTTGGCAAATCCGATCCTCCAGTACCCGCTTTAGAAAGATTGAAATCAGAACTATTTGAATTACCAAATTTTACATCTCCAGTCTGAGCCATAAAACCTTCAATAACTCTATGAAAGACCACACCGTCATATTTCCCGCTATCAGCTAATTCTTTAAATCTTTTAACATGATTTGGTGCTTTATTTGGGTAGAGTTCAATCTCAACTTCACCGTATGTTAATTTTAAAATCATAATATTATTTTTTGCATTTATATTCGTAGTTACTAAACTAAAAAAAAATATAAATAAATAGATAAATTTTTTCATTAAAATTTATTCTTTAACATTTTAACGGCATATTTTGTTACAAATCTATCAATATTTCCACCTAAACTAGCTATTTCTTTTACAAATTTAGATGAAATAATTTGATTTTCAACATCCGACATTAAAAACATTGTTTCAATATTTGAATTTAATTTTTTATTCATTCCTGCTAATTGAAACTCATACTCAAAATCAGATACAGCTCTTAAACCTCTGATAATTGCAATAGAATTATATTTTTTACACAAATCAATAGTAAGGTTTTTAAAAGAAATAACTTTAATTTTTTTTTTGCTTAATCTTAAATCTTTAAATAAAGAATTGTTAATCATATCTAATCTTTCATTAATAGAAAAATAATAATTTTTATTTATATTATCTGTAGTTGCAACAACAACTCGATCAAAAATATTGAGAGATTTTTTAATTACGTCTATATGGCCGTAAGTTATTGGATCGAATGTTCCGGGGTAGATAGCTGTTTTCATAATTTATTCAATATTATCTTCTATTTTAATAACGGATACAATTTTTTCACTTCCAGATAATTTTTTAATTCTTACACCTTGAGTATTTCTACCTGCTGTTCTAATTTCATTAACTGCACATCTCATAATACTACCTTTATCAGTTGATAGGATAATTTCATCTTTTTCGCCAACTATTAAAGAAGATGAAATATTACCATTTCTAGGAGAATTAATTATTCCAATAATACCTTTTCCACCTCTGTTTGTTACTCTGTACTCTTGATATGATGTTCTTTTTCCATATCCATTTTCTGTAACTGACAGAATAAATTTATCTATACCGCTTTTAATTTTTTCATTCTTGTTAATTGTTTTTAAATCGATTTTAGAATTTTCGATTATAGATAAAGAAATAACTTTATCTTTATCCGCTAGTTGAATACCTTTAATGCCCTTTGAAGACCTTCCTTTGAATAATCTTAATTTTTTAGATTTAAACCTTATGCATTTACCTGATTGAGTACTTAACAAAATATCCTCATCATCCTTACATATTTTAACACCAATAATCTTATCGTCTTCATCAAGTTTCATTGCTATTTTTCCACTATTATTCACATTTGAAAAATCCTCTAAGGTATTTTTTCTAATATTTCCTTTTGAAGTAGCAAACACTACCTTTAAATTTTTCCATTCAGACTCATCTTCTGGAAGTGGCATTATTGAACTAATCGAATGATGGCTTTTTAAAGGTAAAATATTAAAGATAGATTTACCTTTTGAAACGCCAGTTCCTTCTGGTATTTTATGAGCTTTTATTTTGAAGGCCAAACCTTGAGTAGAAAAAAATAATACTGGTGTATGAGTGTTTGCAATAAATATTTGAACAACAAAATCTTCCTCTCTTGTTGAAATACCAGATTTACCTTTTCCACCTCTTTTTTGGGCTTTTAAAGCACTTAATGGACTTCTTTTTATATAACCTTGGTTTGTGATACTTATAACAACAGACTCTTTTTGAATAGTTTCTTCAATATTATAATTTAAAACTGCATCAATAATCTTTGTTCTTCTTGGAACGCTAAATTTATCTTTAATATTTTCTAATTCATTGATGATAAGTTTATTTAGTTCCTTTTTAGAATTAATTATCTTATTAAATTCAATTATTAGTTCTGCCAGCTTATTAATTTCATTTTCAATTTCATTAATTCCGTAAGCAGTGAGTTTTTGTAGTCTTAATTCCAAAATCGCACTAACTTGTTCGTTTGAGAGCTGATAGCTAGTAACATTTTTTTTCTTATCAATTAATGCAATTAATTTAACGCTTTTTTTAATTTTCCATTTTTTAGATAATAAATTCTTTTTTGCCCCATCTGTGTCTTTCGAATTTTTTATTATCTTAATAATCTCATCTATATTTTCTACAGCAGTTGCTAACCCTATTAAAATGTGTGCTCGTTCTTCGGCTTTTTTTAAATCAAATTTAACTCTTTTAATAACAGTATCTTCTCTAAATTTCAAAAATTCAGAAATAAATTCTTTTAAATTTAAAATTTTTGGCTTGTTGTTTACAATGGCAAGTGTATTAAAACCAAAAGAACTTTCTATATTTGTGAATTTATAAAGCTGTCTTCTCACTGTTTCAGGTTCTACAGCTTTTCTGAGTTCAATAACTACTCTTATACCTTCTCTATTAGACTCATCTCTTAAATCTCTGATACCTTCAATTTTTTTATCTCTTACAAGTTGCGCAATTCTTTCAATCATAACTGATTTATTAACTTGGTAAGGTATCGATTTAATAATCAATGTTTCCCTTCCGCCTTTTTTTTCCTCTAAATCAATTTCTCCTCGGATTTTGAAAGATCCCCTTCCTTTGTTGTAACCTTGTTTAATAATATCTTTTCCAATAATTACACCTCCAGTAGGAAAATCAGGACCAGGAATATGTTTCATTAATTGTGAAATAGTTATGTCTTTATTATTAACGTAAGCTACTGTAGCGTTTATAACTTCACCTAGATTGTGAGGAGGTATACTTGTTGCCATTCCAACAGCGATACCACCAGCTCCATTAACAAGAATATTCGGGTACTGCGATGGTAAAACCTCTGGTTCTTTTTCTGTTTCATCATAATTACTTCTATAATTAACTGTATTTTTTTCTAAGTCTTCTGTTAAATGTTGAGCAATTTTACCAAGTTTAGTCTCCGTATATCTCATTGCTGCTGCTGGATCTCCATCGATTGAACCGAAGTTACCTTGTCCTGAAATTAAAGGTAAGCTCATTGAAAAATCTTGAACTAATCTAACTAATGCATCGTATACAGACTGATCTCCATGTGGATGGTATTTACCAATTACATCTCCAACTATTCTTGCTGATTTTCTAAAGGGTCTTGACCAGTCATAACCACCCTTGTACATAGCAAATATAATCCTTCTATGAACTGGTTTTAACCCATCTCTAACATCGGGTAATGCTCTACTTACAATAACACTCATTGCGTAAGATAAATAAGACGAACTCATTTCATCTTGAACAAAGATAGGTTTATAAGACTTGTTAATCTCTTCGGTATTTTTTTCCATTAGACTTTAAAAAGGAATTTCATCGTCTAAATCAGAATTCTCTTGATTTAGATTCTCATTAGGCAACGAGCTCTTATTTTCAGAAACTAAATTAGAATTGTTGCCAGAGCTATTTTTACTATCTAACATTGTCAAGCTGGAGTTATAACCTTGTAACACGATTTCAGTTGAATATTTGTCTTGTCCACTAGACTCGTCTTTCCATTTTCTTGTACTTAGTTGACCTTCAACATAAATATTAGCACCTTTTTTAACATATTGTTGGACTACGCTAACCAAACCTTCATTAAAAATTACGACCCTATGCCACTCTGTTTTTTCTTTTCGCTCTCCACTAGATTTATCTTTCCAACTTTGGCTTGTTGCTACGCTCAATCTAGCAACACTTTTACCATTTACCATTTGTTTGATTTCTGGGTCTGCGCCTAAACGACCTATTAATTGTACTTTATTTAAACTTCCTGCCATAATAATTTCTATTTTAAGATTAATTTTTTATTTTAAAAGTGATTTGTTATATCACATTTGAATAATAAACATAAGATGATTGTTAATTAGTAGAAAAAAAATGTTGAAAAAAATCGTTGTAAAAGGCGCCAAAGAACACAATTTAAAAAATGTTTCTCTTGAAATACCCAAAGAGAAGTTAGTGGTCATAACAGGTCTGTCAGGATCTGGAAAATCATCTTTAGCGTTTGATACAATTTATGCAGAAGGACAAAGAAGATACGTAGAAAGTCTTTCGTCTTATGCAAGACAATTTTTAGATAAGATGAAAAAACCTAAAGTAGATTTAATAGAAGGCTTGAGCCCAGCTATTTCAATTGAACAAAAAAATACATCTAAAAATCCTAGATCTACTGTAGCAACGGTAACTGAAATTTATGATTATATGCGTGTACTGTTTGCTAGAGTTGGAATCCCCTACTCTCCTTTCACTGGTAAGCCAATTGTATCACAACCAATCAGTGAGATGGTTGATAAAATTAAAAAATTACAAAAAGATAGCACTATTTATTTACTTGCACCTATAGTTAGAGGAAGAAAAGGAGAATATAAAAAAGAAATATTAAATTATAAAAAAAGAGGTTTTACTAAAATTAAAGTTGATGGTGAATATCTTAATATTGAAGATTTTCCTGATTTAAATAAAAAAATTAAACATGAAATATCAATAATTGTTGATAGAATAATATTAAATTCTAGCTTAGGAAATAGATTAGCTGATAGTGTTGAAACAGCCGTAAATCTTTCTAATGGTTTGCTTGTTGTCGAATATGAAAATGAAACTTTGCCAAAAAAATTTAGAAAAAAGGAGACAATCACATTTTCCTCAAAATTTTCATGTCCTGAGAGTGGTTTTACTATTGAAGAAATTGAGCCAAGACTTTTTTCCTTTAACTCACCTTATGGGGCATGTGAAGAATGCGAAGGAATAGGACATAATTTAAATGTTGATCCAAATTTAGTCGTTCCTGATACAAAAAAAAGCTTACAAGATGGGGCTGTAGAACCTTGGGCGAAATCTACTTCAATGTATTATGCTCAAACTCTATCTTCTATAGCAAAACATTATAAAGTCTCTCTTTCTGATCCTTGGAAAAAAATACCTAAAAAAATACAAGATGTAATTTTATTTGGATCAGATGATGATGAAATAAAATTTTCTTACGACGATGGTTATGAACCATACAGTACAAAAAAAACATTCGAAGGAGTAATAAATAACTTAGAGAGACGATACTTAGAAACTGATAGTGAATGGAAAAGAGAAGAAATAGCTCAATATCAAAGCGAGTCTAATTGTGAAAAATGTAAAGGTTTTAGATTAAAAGATGAAGCTCTTTGTATAAAGATTAACTCATTGAATATTAGTGAAATAACGAAAAAATCTATCGATGATGCAAAAGAATGGTTTAATAATTTAGAAAATGTTTTAACTGATAGAGAAAATAAAATTGCACAACATATTTTAAAAGAAATCAACGAAAGATTAAATTTTTTATTAAATGTTGGTTTAAATTATTTAACACTGTCACGTGAGTCAGGAACTTTATCTGGTGGTGAAGCCCAGAGAATTAGATTAGCGTCTCAAATTGGCTCTGGTTTAACGGGAGTTCTTTATGTTTTAGATGAACCGTCAATAGGTTTACATCAAAGAGATAATAAGAAATTAATTACTGCTCTTAAAAAACTAAGAGACTTAGGTAATACTGTAATTGTGGTTGAGCATGATATTGAAACAATGGAAAGTTCAGACCATATTATTGATATAGGACCAGAAGCTGGTCTAAACGGTGGTGAGATTATCGCAGAAGGAACTGTAAAGGAAATTATAAAAAATGAAAAAAGCATCACAGGTAATTATTTATCAGGTAAAAAATTTATACCCGTTCCAAGAAAAAGAAGGACTGCGAAAAATGGAAGATTTATTGAAATTAGTGGTGCCACAGGTAACAATTTAAAAAAAGTTCATTTAAAAATACCTATAGGAACTTTCACTTGTGTAACAGGTGTGTCTGGGAGCGGTAAATCTACTTTAATTTTACATACTCTTTATAATGCTTTTAATTTAATGCTAAATAAAAATAAAAGTCGAAAGGTACCAAAAGCTTTTACCGGTTTTAAAGGCACTGAATTAATCGACAAAATTATAGACATCGATCAATCACCAATTGGTAGAACACCTAGATCAAACCCAGCTACATATACTGGAGCTTTTGGGCCAATGAGAGAATGGTTTGCAGCTTTACCTGAATCAAAGGCAAGAGGTTATAAGGTTGGACGCTATTCTTTCAATGTAAAAGGAGGAAGATGTGAAACTTGTGAAGGTGACGGAGTAATTACTTACGAAATGCATTTTCTTCCAGATGTGTTTATTCCATGTGATACTTGTAAGGGCGCCCGATACAATAGAGAAACATTAGAAATTAGATTTAAAAATAAAAATATCGCAGACGTACTTGATATGACGGTTGATGAAGGGTGTGAATTTTTTGAAAATATTCAAACTATTAGATCTAAATTAATTACTTTAAAACATGTGGGTTTGGGATATATGAAAATAGGCCAACAAGCTACAACACTATCAGGTGGTGAAGCTCAAAGAATTAAATTAGCAAAAGAATTATCAAAAAGACCAACTGGTAGAACTCTATATATTTTAGACGAACCAACTACAGGACTACACTCACATGATATAAAAAAATTACTAGAAATTCTTCAGGCTTTTACAAATACGGGTAATACTGTAGTTGTTATTGAGCATAATTTAGATGTTATTAAAACAGCAGATCATATTATTGATATGGGTCCTGAAGGGGGTGTAAATGGTGGCGAAATAATTGCTGAAGGTACTCCTGAAAAAGTGTCCCAAGTAAAGAAAAGCTACACAGGAAATTTTATTAAAGACCTTTTAATTTCCACATCAATGAAAAAGACTGCTTAAATTCTTAAATATATGCTATAAAACTGAATGACTTCGATTCTACAATCATTATCCAGAACAATTCATTATTCATTAGCTTTAGCAATTCTATTATTTTTAGGATTACATTACTTTGGTGATGGATTTGCTTTTGATGTAACTTTTTGGAGTTGGTTAGCTAGATATATTCATGTAATCGTTGCTATAATGTGGATTGGATTATTATGGTATTTTAATTTTGTTCAAATACCAAACATGTCAAAAATACCAGATGAGCAAAAACCAGCTATTGGTAAAGTTATTGCGCCAGCAGCACTTTTCTACTTTAGGTGGGCTGCTGCATTTACTGTTTTATCAGGATTTATTCTTGCATGGCTAAACGGGTATTTACACCAAGCAATGACATTGGGTCTTGATGGTTCTTATGGAAAAAATACAGCGATTGGAATTGGAATGTGGTTAGGTTTAATAATGGCTTACAACGTTTGGTTTGTTATTTGGCCAAATCAAAAAAAGGCATTAGGTATGGTTGAATGCTCTCCAGAAGAAAAAACTTCATCGGCTAAAACTGCAATGCTATTTTCAAGAACTAATACCCTTCTTTCTTTACCAATGTTATTAACAATGGTAGCCGCACAAAATCTTTATTAATTAAGGAACTATTTTTTCTTCTTCTTTTTCAAGAGTTTTATATGTAACTTTGAAAAACTTTAATATTGGAGAAGCTACGAATATTGATGAATAAGTTCCAATTATTACTCCTAAAATCATAGCAAAAGAAAAACCTCTCAAAATTTCGCCACCTAAAATAAATATAGATAAAAGTGCTAACAATGTTGTAACTGAAGTAATTATTGTTCTTGCAAGTGTATCATTAATAGATAAATCGGTAATTTCATTAATATTAAGTTTGTTATACTTATTTAAATTTTCTCTAATACGGTCATATATAACAACAGTATCATTCATTGAATAACCAACAATAGTTAAAACAGCAGCGATTATTGAAAGATTAATTTCTAGAGATAAAACAGAAAAAATTCCTAATGTAATTACAACATCATGAAATAAAGCAATAATTGAACCAATGCTAAATTGCCATTCAAATCTTATCCAAATATAAAAAAGCATTGCAGCTAAAGAAAGTGAAATAGCTATTATTCCTGATTGTAATAATTCTTTGCTAACTTTAGGTCCAACGTTTTCTACTCTTCTAAAATTAATTTCACTATTTAAATTATTTGACAAATTTTTTTTAATTTGCGGGATAATTTTATTTCTGTCATCTTCTTTTTGTTCAACTTTTATTAAGTAATCACCGTCTTGGCCAAATTTTTTTACATTAACATCCCCTAAATTCATATTATTTAATAAAGATCTTATTGCTGAAGCATCAGTGTTATTAGATCTTAATTCAATCAGAGTTCCGCCTTTAAAATCAATGCCGTAGTTCAAGCCTTTAAAAAGTATAAATATGACACTTGTTACAAATATAATTAATGAGAAAATATTTGCTAACCTAAATTTTGAGGAAAAATTAAATTGATTATTCATTATATTTTAATTTTTTTATTTTTTGTATTTAAGACAACTAGTGATGTCAAATGACGAGCTAAAAAATAAGCGGTAAATAGAGTTGTAACAATTCCTATTCCTAAAGTTATAGCAAAACCTTTTACCGGTCCTGAACCAAAGGCAAATAATATAACTGCTGCAATTAAGGTTGTTATATTAGCATCTAAGACTGTAATTTTTGCTTTTGCATAACCAGTATCAAATGCGTGTATTGCGGATTTCTCTGTTTTAAGTTCTTCTTTAATTCTTTCAAATATTAATACATTTGCATCAACAGCCATTCCAACTGTTAATATGATTCCTGCTATGCCTGGCAATGTTAAGGTTGCTTCTAAGATTGTCAAAATTCCAATTAACATTAATAAGTTTGCAATTAATGCTGTATTTGCTATTAGGCCAAAAATTTTATATTTATAAAACATAAATAGTATTACCAATATAAATCCGATTATTAATGAAGTCGTGCCAGATTTAATTGAGTCTTCTCCTAAATCTGGGCCTACTGTTCTTTCTTCAACTACTGACAAAGGTGTGGGTAAAGCTCCAGATCTAAGAAGTAAAGCAAGATCGGTAGCTTCTTGAAAAGAAAAATTTCCAGAAATCATGCCGTTACCAGAAGTAATTGGTTCATTAATTGAAGGTGCGCTCACAACCTCTCCATCTAAAACTATAGCTAATCGTTTTCCAACATTATTTGTTGTAGTTCTTCCAAATTTTTGAGCTCCTAATCTATCAAGTGTAAATGAAACAGTGGGTTCATTATTTTGGTTATTAATATTTGGCTGAGCATCTATTAAATTTTCACCACTCAATATAATTCTTTTGCTTACATTCAATTCTTCACCATTTTCCGAAATTAATTTATCTATTCCAAATTCACTATTTTCACTAACTAACCTAAAGTTTAATTGTGCAGTTTTTCCTAAAAGAGCTTTAATTCTTTCTGGATCTTTTAAACCAGGTAGTTCAATGAGTATTCTTTTTTCACCACGCTGTAAAATAGTTGGTTCTTTCGTGCCAACATCATCAATTCTTCTTCTAACTATTTCGATAGACTGTTTAAGAGCAGAATTATTAATAGTGAGTAAACCAAACTTTGAAAAAGAAATTTCTATTTGGTTGTCGCTTTTTTTTTTATAAGTTAATTCATATGATCTATAATTATCTATATAAGGATTTACTAAATTATTTTTTCGCGAATTAAATAATAAATCAAATTTATTTATATCACTAATATTTGCCAATAAAGATTGATTGTTAATTTTAAAATTAGAATATTTAATATTATTTTCTTTAAGTAATTTTTTTATAGGGATTACTTTATCTTGTATTTTCTCTTGAACTAAAGTGTCTGAGTTAATCTCTAATAAAAGATATGAACCTCCTTGAAGATCAAGACCTAAATTAATTTTTTTATCAATATATTGATTATCTTTATTTTGAAAATTTAAAGATGAAAATATTGCAGCAAAAAAAAAAATAAAATAAATTGTTAGAATATTTATTTTAGAAAAATTTAACACGAAAAAGAATTATTTTTTTATTTCTTCTTTTTTTAGTAGACTTGTAATAGTTGACCTAATAATCTCAACTTTAGTATTTTCTCCAATCAATACTTCAATACGGTCATCTTCCATCACACGTTCAACCGTTCCGATAATTCCACCCGATGTTATAACCTCATCGCCTCTTTTTAATGTCTCAACCATAGATTTATGATCTTTAACCCTTTTCTGCTGAGGTCTTATTAAGAAAAAGTAAAAAATAATGAAGATTAATATTAGTGGTATAAATTGTGTTATTCCTTGTCCGCTCATGGAAACACAATTATAGGAAAAGGCTTATATAAACAAGTAAATTTTAATTATATTTTATCTAAATTATTCATGTATTTTTTTAATACATGAGGAATATTTATAGAACCATCTTCATTTTGATTGTTTTCAAGTAAGGCAATCATAAGTCTACCAACAGCTAACCCAGACCCGTTTAAAGTGCCAACAAATTCATTTAAATTTTCAGATTTATATTTAGCGGCCATTCTTCTAGCCTGAAAAGAGCCACACGATGAGCAACTAGAAATTTCTCTATATTTTTTTTCAGAAGGTATCCATGCCTCAATATCAAAAGTCTTTTCAGCGCTAAAACCCATATCTCCAGAAGAGAGTAAAATTACTTGATAAGGAATTTCAAGTTTTTCTAAAATTTTTTCTGCACAACCCAACATACGATCAAGTTCATTTATACAATTATTTGGTTCTACAATACTAACAAGTTCAACTTTATAAAATTGATGCTGCCTAATCATGCCCTTCGTATCTTTACCGTAACTGCCAGCTTCTTTTCTGAAACATGGTGTTGAAGCAACAAATCTTTGTGGCAGTTGACTCTTTTCAATAGTAGATTTTCTCACTAAATTAGTCAAAACTACTTCGGCCGTAGGTATTAAAAATTTTCTTTGATCAGAGTTATCAAATTTTATCTCAAATTGATCTTCTTCAAACTTAGGAAGCTGGCCTGTACCAAACATAACATCTTCATTTACAATTAAAGGGGGCGAAATTTCAGTATAATCAAATTCATTTACATGTGTATCTAACATAAAGTTTATTAAAGCTCTTTCTAGTAAAGCGAATTTATCTTTTAAAACAACAAACCTTGAGCCTGATAATTTTATGGAAGTTTCAAAATCTATATTTTTTTTTATAGCACCAATTTCAACATGAGATTTTATCTTAAAAGAAAAATCTTTAATTTTTCCAAATTTTTTAATTAATTTATTTGATTTTTCATCTTTACCTATCGGGACGTCATCAAGTGCTATGTTAGGCAATGAAAAAATAATTTGATTTAAATTATCTTGACTCTCTTTTTGTTCTTTAATTAAGACAGAAATTTCTTCTGAGATTTTTTTTGATTTATCAAAATTTGACTTGTCTTTAGATTTTGAGATAGATTTTTTTTCTTGCTCAAGCTTTTCTTTGTCATTAATTAATTTTCTATTTAATTCATCTAATTTATTAAAATTTTCAACATCAATATCTAGATTTCTATCTTTAAGTTTTTTTTTATAAATTCTTAAATTTTTTCTTAAATCTTTAATATTATGCATCTTCTAAATTATCTTTATTATTTTTTTTCTCAGTAAATCTAACTGTTATTATAGACAATTCATAAAGTAATAACAAAGGTATTGCTAAACCAACTTGAGTAATTGGATCTGGAGGTGTTAAGATTGCCGCAACGGTAAAAATTATTACTACTACGTATCTTCGAGTTTTTTTTAAATAATTAGAATTAACAACACCAATTCTTGCTAATAAATTTAATAAAATTGGCAACTGAAAACTAATTCCAAAAGCGAAGATTAGTCTCATTATTAATGAAAGATACTCATTAACTTTAGCTTCTAGTTGTATAGGTAAGCTAGAGCTGGATCCCATTGTTTCAAACGAAAGGAAAAACTTAATAGCTAGAGGCATGACTAAGTAATAAACTAATATTCCACCTAGTAAAAAAAGTATAGGTGTTGATATTAAATATGGCAATAAAGCTTTTTTTTCATTTTTATATAATCCTGGGGCTATAAATTTATAAATCTGAATTAATAAAACAGGACTTCCTAAAAAAATTGCAGCAAAAAAAGCCACTTTTAAATATGTTATAAAAGTTTCATGCAAAGCTGTAAAAATCAATCGTCTGGATGTAGTATCGTCCTTAACGGCGTTTGCATAAGGATCAACTAAAAAAGAATAAATTTGTTCAGCAAAAGTATATGAAATTATAAAAATAATAAAAATAAATACTATAGTTTTAATTAATCTTGATCTCAGCTCAATAAAATGACTTGTAAATGAATTATTTTCACTCATCTTCTTTATTGTTTTCTTTGTTTGAATCTTTCTGATTTTTTATATTTTTTTCTATATCTATTTTATTTGCAACAGACGATATTTCTCGTTGAAAACTACTAAGTGTATTTTTCAATTTACCGAAATATGAACCAATTTTTTTTAAAGCTATAGGAAATTCTTTTGGTCCCAAAACTAAGATTGCAATTATAACTATGGCTAATATCTCTAACCAACCAATTTGGGGCATATTAAATTATTTATTTTCGGAATTTGAGTTGTCTGAATCTTTGTTGGATGTGTCATTTCCTGAATTATCATCAGACATACCTTTTTTAAAACTTTTAATACCTTTTGCAAGATCGCCCATAATACTTGAGATCTTGCCTTTACCAAAAAGAATCACTACCAAGATTGCTATGATGATTATACCTGTCCAACCAACGTTTCCCATATGTATTATATATACAA
>Ga0209425_10003040_pt1 | contig 18154 bp, 13 predicted proteins | sample COG_05_FD_184749 | JGI IMG/M metagenome (GOLD analysis project Ga0209425, IMG submission 184749) | Pelagic Microbial community sample from North Sea - COGITO 998_met_05 (SPAdes) (version 2) | ecosystem: Environmental > Aquatic > Marine > Neritic zone/Coastal water | place: Helgoland, sampling...
CTATGATGGCGAGAATATGAGGTTTACCAATGACGATGAGGCAAATGGCTATCTTGATAAAAATTATCGACCTGGCTTTGGTCTGGTTTAGAAAGTAATTTGTGCGAAATGACTGAGTGATTATTAACAGCTAACTCCCATTCGGGAATCAATAAAAACAAACAATGGCACAAAAACTTCTCCTTGATGCGTAACCTGACAATGACTGGTTACTATACAGCCGAGCTTGGATTTAAAGACTTGGGCTAGCAAGGGAATACGTCAAATATCTGAGATTGCGTGCCGGAGTCAGTACTAACAAAACATACGAATCACAATTGCTAGAAAAATGTGCTGACCAGTCCTAGCGAGATATTACGGCACAGTGAGATGATGATATGAATTTAATTACTTAGATTGCTGCTGCTAGAAATAACTCACTTTTACAATTGAAATTTAGATGATGAAAAAAATCGTATTGATAATGGCTGCGCTTAGTTTGTGTGGCCGCTTTATACGCAGAACACTACTGCTGAACCAGAATCGATCAATGGCGTAATGAATGGCGACCGACTGCAGTGTCAGAATACCCATTTCCTTGCAAGACCCTGATCAAGTGCTCTCTTTTCGCAATATTTGGGTACGTGAACTGTAGTATTAATTAGGCTAAAGATAATGCTACACAGATGATGTAGCTGGCTGTGTCGAGGCGCTCCGATCAACTTACTCAGACCTCTTTTGAAAATGATTTTGTATGCCTGCTACTGTGTGTAGGGGTTTACATACCCGGCCGGTAGTACTTTTTCAGGATCGGGGCGGATGCTTATCATCTCTATGCGCTCTTCCACTTCATGCCAGCCATGAAATACACCGGCAGGAACTACAATTATATCACCCTCGGATACCAACCGTACTTGACCGTCGCCTCGGGCAACGGATGTAGAGAAACTCTCTCCCACTAACACCTCAACAATATCAGTATTTGACGGAATATCTCTTCTACCTAACATCGTACCGCCGGTAACTAACACACCTGAGCCGGAAGTAATGTAGTACACCTCAGACACTTTTGTATGGACGATGCCAGTTACCGGCTCGTCGTTAGCGACAATTAGATCGCGAAACAATACACCAACTGCCACATGTGAGTTGCCTACATCCACAACTTTAACCTGACGATCAACCCTACCCTCGGGGGCGTGCAATACAGCTTGCCACTCGCTTAAATTTACATCGGTGGCGAACGAAACCGAACTCTCCTGTGAAAAAGTAGTGAACGTTGCAAAGCTGACCAACGTGACGCATATCGATACAAATAATCTCATTTTTGTCAGCATAGCAGTAACCTTGTGAGTCAAATATAAGTTTTGAATACAGAGAATACGAGCTACTCCAATAGCTAATCAAGCAGAATTTCTTGTATTGAAGTAGTAGAGATCTACTGGATAGCATAATTTAGCAATCTGACGCTGGCGCGGTTAAAATTGCTATGCTGTGAGCGACCCCTATTTTTCCTTTAGATCTATTGGATGCGCTTAGTAGGCTCTTCTCAGCGAAGCAATATATTGCTAAATTGTGGGTCCTATCATTCACTAGCGAAGTTTAGGAAGGAAGTTGACCATGAACACCTACAGGTTTCGTGCTTCATTATTTGCTGCAATGCTGAGCTGCTCTGTTTTCGCCTCCTCACTAACCAGCGCCCAATCCGAGCCACCTGCAGGTTGGGTTACTCCTTTTCCTGCATTTCGGGTGATTGGTCCTTTGTATGGGGTCGGAATGCTGGATCTCAGTGTGTTCCTGATTACCTCCGATGAAGGCCATATTCTCATCAATACAGGCCTAGCCGATTCAACCGAGGTTATCCGTCGCAATATCGAATCGTTGGGATTTCGTCTGGAAGATGTCAACATCCTGCTCACCATGCAGGCCCACTGGGACCACACGGCAGCCATAGCGGAGATTAAGCAGATAACAGATGCCGAAGTATGGGCCACGGCAAAAGATGCACGTGTACTGGAAGACGGCGGATTTAGCGATGCCCATTTCGGCGGACGTGAATCCTTTGACCCAGTAGAAGTCGATCGCATCCTTAAGCAGGATGAAATCATCACTTTAGGTGATCTGCGCATCACTGTGCATGAGCATCCAGGTCACACCGAAGGCAGTTCCAGCTATAGCTTTAAGGTGACCGAGGACGGTAGAACTTACGATGTCGCTATTGCCAATATGGGCACCGTCAATCCCGGCAAGCAACTCGTTGTCGAGCCCACCTACAGCGGAGTGGCAGTGGATTTCGCCACTACCTACAACAGGCAGAAGCAAATGGATGTAGACGTCTGGGTGGCCGCTCATGCCAGTCAATACAACATGCATGAAAAATACACCCCAGGGCAGCCCTACAGCCCAGATACATTCGTCGACCCGATGGGCTTCATCAAGGCCATCGAGAGATTGGAAACCGCTTACTTAGAAGTCATAGCGGATGAGTTGGATCAGTAAATAGGGGGAACCTCCCCTAAACTAAAAATAGAAAGGAATTGTAATGCAAGCTTTGATGATGAATACCCAACTCATGATTTCGTCGATATTGAATCATGCTGAGTGTAATTTCCCAGATGTAGAGATGGTGTCAGTAACCCTCGACAATCCCCGGCACAGACAAAACAACAAGACGTTCGCCAAACGCTGTCGGCAACTCGCCAATGTGTTGGATTCACTCGGTGCTGAGTTTGGCGACAGAATCGGTACCCTCGCCTGGAATGATCATCGTCATATGGAGCTCTATTACGCTGTCTCCGGAAGCGGGATGATATGCCACACCATCAATCCCAAACTATTCCCCGAGCAAGTGGCGTACATAATCAATCATGCAGAAGACAAAATTCTTTTTGTTGATGTTCTGGTTATGCCGTTGCTGGAAGCGCTGAAAGAACATTTATCGAAGGTGGAGACAGTCGTCGTTCTCACTACTAAAGAGAATATGCCTGAAACGACACTTACTAATGTTGTGTGTTATGAAGAACTCCTAGCAGCACAGTCTGATGTTTATGATTGGCCGCAGTTTGATGAGAACACTGCCAGCGGTATGTGCTATACCTCCGGAACCACTGGAAACCCCAAAGGGGTCGTTTACAGCCATCGTTCCACCGTGCTTCATGCGCTAGCCGGAGCTCTACCTGACGTTACCCGCGCATCGAATATGGAGACTAGCTTGCCAGTTGTGCCAATGTTCCATGTCAACGCCTGGGGCGCACCTTACGCGGCTCTAATGGTGGGAATGAAATTAGTATTGCCTGGACCTAAAATGGCTGACGGGGAAACCCTTTGCGATCTGATGAACGCCGAAGAAGTAACTTTTAGCTCTGGCGTGCCTACTATATGGCTAGCGTTACTCGATTATCTAGAAGCCAACAAAAAGTCCATTCCCAGCCTATCGCGAGTAAGTGTTGGTGGCGCTGCCTGCCCAAGAATCATTGTCGATCGTTTCAGGGAGCAGCACAACTGCATCGTTGTACAAGGATGGGGCATGACAGAAACCAGCCCACTGGGAACTGTATTCAGCTTGAAGAAAGGCATGGGAGACCTCACCACGGAACAGATTACCGACTTGCAGTGCCTTCAAGGGCGCGGGGTTTTTGGCATAGAAATGAAAATTGTGAGTGAAGACGATGCACCGCTACCCTGGGATGGCGTCGCCTTCGGTGCGTTGAAAGTAAAAGGCCCCTGGGTAGCCAGTAGCTATTACGGATTGTCCGATGTTCCTGGCAATGAAGATTGCCCTGTCGATGAAAAAGGCTGGTTTCAAACCGGTGATGTAGCGTCTATAACGCCAGAGGGATTCCTGAAAATTACAGACCGGACAAAGGATGTAATTAAATCCGGTGGCGAATGGATTAGCTCTATCGATATTGAAAATGCCGCGGTCAACCACGATGATATCGCTGAAGCTGCAGTAATTGGCCGCTACCACCCTAGATGGACCGAGAGGCCCCTGCTGATTGTTGTATTGCAGCCAGGAAAATCTATGAGCCGCGAAGAAGCACTGGAATTTCTACAGGACAAGCTGCATAAAATGGCAAGACCAGATGACGTCGTTTTTGTCGCTGAATTGCCTCACACAGCAACCGGAAAAATCAGCAAGATTGCGTTACGTAAAACCTTTGAGAACTATCAGTTTCCAGAGCCATAGAGAGGATGATAAGCCAGACATATAAAGCCTTCTAAATTAGTGGAATAAGCAAAAAATTAGAGCTGCGCTGAGACCGAAATTATCGATATTGGTAACAAGAAAATTGCAAGCAAAGGAGACAATGTGGGCGTTTCTTTTTATGCTTTCTTCGCAGATAAAAATGGTAATTCAGAGTTGCTAATGGAAGCTACCACCTGGTGGATTAAAACGCATAAGCTAAATCATTTCGTAAAGGTTAGTACCCTCTTAAAAATGGCAAAAAATGAAATAAAGAAAATTGGGAAACTCCAATGAGTAATTATGCGAATAAAAATATTTCATCGCCCTCCTGCCCAATTGATCATCAACATTTATCTGAGCAGTTTACAGCCCCGCTTGTTGAGCCAGTCGATTTCCCTATCGAACAAGACTCTTTCGGTGTTTGGCACATACGCGGTTATGAACAAGCACAGGCTGTTTTGCGGTCAAATTGTGTACGTCAAGCTGGCTTTCAGGCGGAAATGTTAGATAAGTTACCAAGCTATATGAATCCACCCATCTTGTTCTTGGAAGGGAAGCAGCATCAAAAACAACGACGTCAAACAGCTAAATTTTTCACGCCACGAACCACAGATAGCCAGTATCGGCAACTAATGCAAGATTTCTCTGAGGAGATTGTGGCTGATTTTAAACGAGCAGGACGAGCAGATTTAAGCCAGATGAGTATGGATATGGCGGTGGGTGTGGCGGCTCAAGTGGTAGGGCTGACTGATAGTCGACGCAAAGGAATGAGTGGTCGTATTGATCGTTTCTTGCAACAAAGCCCAACTGATTTTGGCTGGACTTTTCGTCAAATTAAATCGTTTCTACGAACTCAGTTCGATTTACTTCGTTTTTACTTGTTGGATGTGCGGCCCGCTATTAAGGCGCGACAGGCTGCTCCAAAAGAAGATGTTATCTCCCACCTCTTAGCGAGCGAATACTCAAATGTCGAAATCATGACCGAGTGTATTACCTATGGTGCGGCCGGCATGGTGACAACGCGTGAATTTATTGGCGTAGCAATGTGGCACTGCTTGAAAAATCCAGAGCTACATCAACTTATGCTAAATGCCGATCAAGAGACGCGCTACGCCTTTTTGCATGAGCTACTGCGACTAGAGCCTGTTGTGGGGAGTTTGTACAGACGAACGACGGAAGATTTGATTCTGGATCATGGCAACTCAAAGCTCACCATTGCTGCAGGTTCCCTAATTGAGCTACATATTTACGCCATCAATGGCCAGGAGTCGGTAGTCGGGCAAAAGCCGTTACAGCTGTGTCCCAATCGGGAAATGGTAGAGCGCCGCCCCAAGGTCGCAGAATATGTGATGAGTTTTGGTGATGGGGCGCATCGCTGTCCTGGAGCTTATATTGCCATTCAAGAAAGTGATATTTTTCTACGCCGCATTCTCAAATTGGAAGGAATAAGAATCGAACAGTCCCCAACTGTGACTTACAATCAAACTGTAAAAGGGTACGAGTTACGCAACTTTATTATCGCCGTTGCTTAATTGCGAATCAAAGGGAACACAGCTTAGGAATAACATGGAAAACTGACGGCTAGTCAATTCCTGTTTATAAAATACCACTCTTGTTGACTAGCGTTACACTAATAAAGCCACAAGCACAGGAAATTTGTCATGCGTAATTTTCTCATTTTTTTTAGTTTTATAGGTTTCATAAGCACCCATGCTATATCGCAAGACTCTCAACTCCAATCCTATGCACTGGTCGGCGGAATGCTGATCGATGGCTACGAGGCGCCAGCTGTACACAACGCTGTAGTGCTCGTAAGTGGCAACCGCATCATTGCAGCTGGGCCTGCACACAAAGTCACGATCCCTGATGGCACACCAATAATAGACACGCGCGGCAAAACCATAATGCCCGGACTAATTGACATGCATATGCACCTGGACCTAATCGGTCACGGGGACTACGACGAATATTACACACTCCTGGGCGGCACCAGGCGCCTCGCGGAGGTCATGCCTATTGCTGCCAAGCATATGATGCGCGCAGGTGTCACGACTGGCGTTGATCTGGGCAGTCCATTTGATATTCTCGCTGTCCGCGAGAAAATTCGCGCAGGGGAAATCCCTGGGCCGCGTCTTACAATCTCTGGCCCCTGGATTACCCGTATCAAACTCGACGGTGTACCGGACAGCTATCAAATAGTCATCAACAGCTCTGAGGAGGCAGCCGCGAAAACGCTAGAATTAATAGATCAGGGCTCGGACGTTATCAAAATATGGCTAGGCCTCACACTTGAAGATATGAAAGCTGTAGTCAATGCTGCGCACAGCAGAGGCGTCAAAGTACATGCACACCTTTATAAAGTACCTGCGATGGAAATGGCGATTGAAGCAGGCATTGACGTTTTACAGCACGTAGGCAGTGCCAAAATGCCGCCGTATCCCGCCGCTGTTTTACACAAAATTGCCGAAGACCGCATTCCGGTAGTACAAACTGTCGCGCACCGAATCTGGGTCTACCCCGCATCCCTCGAAAACCCAAGCAGGCTTGATAACCCTGAACTAGAGGCCGACATTCCTGTTGACATTTATGCCGATATGCAGCGCAGCTTTAAAAATATCCGTGCCCTCTCCTACTTCAAAGACACACCGGACGAAATCCGCAACTCCACAATCAATGCACGCCAGTTCATCGACGCTAACGCCTATATGGGTGTTGGTACTGATGCAGCTAGCCCCCTGAATTTTCATACAGAAGCCATGTGGCGAGAAATGTCTGCTTTGGTTGACAGCGGCATGACACCCGCCCGCGTGATAACTGCTGCCACCAAATCCGGCGCTGAAATACTGGGTAAAGGCGAGGAGCTAGGCACCATTGAAGCAGGCAAGCTCGCCGACATTATCATCATCGACGGCGATCCGCTATTTGATATCAACGCGCTTAAATATGTCGCTGTCACGATTAAGGACGGCCGTGTTTGGTTTGATAAAAAATACACCACCGATGCCCTCATTGAACTGGGTACCGCATTTTAGAAATAGCGAGGTATTTCAACAGGGAATGATTCCATTTCCTAAAAGTAAATACAGCCTTATTGCGCGCAAACTTCATTTTGTGATGTCAAAATTGCTGTATTTTTAGGTGTACTCAACTTACTCTAACTGCAGCAATATCCAAGCAGCAGCCATATTGAACAACTGTTATAGGAATTCTCGGTGATGAAAAAGAATCTGAAAATCAAAGGCTTTGCCCTTCTTTCCATACTCCTGCCTCTATTTGCCCAAGCTCAGGATGAATCACAGCCAGTGACAATTGACGATCTCATGGCGCTGCAATCCCTATCGAGTCCGCAGATTAGCCCAGACGGTGAATGGGTGGCCTATGTCGTTCGCTCTCGAGATATGGAGGAGGACAAATCGAATACACAGGTTTTCATGGTTGCCACCAGCGGGGGTGAGCCTATTCCCATGACTGATAAGGAAACATCTGCAAGTGATCCTCAGTGGAGCCCCGATGGACGTTTTCTCTCCTTTACTGCCAGCAAAGGAGAGGGTGCTAAAACTCAAATTTGGACTTTAAACCGTTTAGGCGGTGAAGCTGTTCAATTAACAGATGTCATATCCGGTGTTAGAGATTATGCCTGGTCACCCGATGGTAGCCGGCTACTGCTAACTCTAACCGACCCCAAGCCCGCCGACTTGACCGAAGACAAAGATGACGATGATAAAGCTGTTCCCTACGTTATTGATCGGATGCAATTTAAACAAGACTATAGCGGTTACCTAGATCGCAGGCGTACACATGTTTATGTGTACACGCTAGATAGCGAAACAACTACTCAACTCACCTTTGGTGACTATGATGACTCCAATCCCGTATGGAGCCCCGATAGCAAATCTATAGCGTTGGTCAGTGATCGCTCTGACAACCCCGACCTTAACTATGGCACAGATATATTTGTTGTAAATGTAGATGACGAGGATCCCGTTCTAACTCAGATAACCTCAAATCCGGGACGTGATTTTTCCCCAGCTTTTAGTCCTGACAGCAAAAGCATTGCTTATGTAACCTCTAGCGGGCCCGACGTTGGCGGCTCTGCTTTGACACCAACAAAGTATCTTGCCGTGACTGAAATTGGCGCCGATCAACGCTCTATTTTAACGGGCAATCTTGATCGAAGTGTTTCCAGTCCTGAATACTCCAGTAACGGCCGAGATATTTATTTTCGCCTGGAAGACAGCGGTATGAACCACTTTGCCAGAGTAAGAGCGCGCGGCGGTGACATTGTACGCGAGGTAAGTAATGAGGTTAGCGTTCGAGATTTTACGCGTGGTGGCGGTAGAACAGTACTTGCAATGACCAACGCAGACACGCCGACTGAACTGTATAGCTATGATGACGATGCGTTAACACGCCTTACTTTTCTTAGCGATGATTCACTTTCTAGTGTGGCTCGTGCCGAAGTTGAGAAACTGCGTTTTAACAGTGCTGACGGCACACCGATAGAAGCATTCTTAGTTAAGCCTGTTGGATACCAAGCAGGGACACGTTACCCGACAATACTCTGGTTGCACGGTGGCCCCGCATCACAGTTTAGCTTTGGCTATAACGATACTGCCCAACTTTTTGCTGCTAATGGCTATGCTGTAATTCTGCCCAACCCGCGCGGTTCAACCGGCTATGGCAGTGAGTTTGCTCACGGTACAGTGGCGGCATGGGGTGAAAATGATTTCGACGATGTTATGGCGGCAATCGACCACGGTATCGAAATAGGCGTTGTTGACTCTCAGCGCACAGGTGTCGGTGGGTGGTCCTACGGAGGCATTCTAACTAACTACGTTATAACTCAAACTCAACGCTTCAAAGCAGCTATGTCCGGCGCTAGCCTCGGCCTAGTGACATCAAACTATGGCCATGATCAATATCAGCTCATGTATGAACTTGAGTTCGGTCTACCTTGGGAGAACCCTCAGTTATGGGCCGAGTTATCACCTTTTAATAAAGTGCAGAATATCACGACCCCAACTCTATGGATGGGTGGCGAAGTGGATTGGAATGTACCGATTAATAATTCCGAGCAAATGTATATCGCAATGAAACGCCTAGGCCAGGAAACCCAGTTAGTAGTTTATCCAGATGAACACCACGGCATTCGCCGTCCAAGCTTTCAAAAAGACAGGTTTGAACGCTGGATTAGGTGGTACGATCGGTACTTAAAGCCTGCGCCCTTGGTTAGTGATTTAGATAACTAAGGCTCAGGAAATTATAATGAAAAAATCCAACTGGTTTTCCGCTGCGATTAATTTTTCTCTCGGCACAGTGATCATACTACTCGCCTCCAATTCTGTGCTAGCACAAGGCCAAAGCGCGCTAGAGGAAATGCGCGAGCTCTATCAAATGCACACACCAAAGAATTTCGATGATGGTGGATTGATCAGTCGCTATGTGTGGAAGAACTTTGCTTCTTTCTACCCACACGCAACTATCGCCCGCACATCTGCCACACGACCCTTAAGGGTTTCCACTATGAATGCAGTGGCAAGTTTTCAAGTCACAACCGAATCGGGTGTTTCGTCGCTTCATGACTATGTAAATAGCAGCCCCTTAGTCGATGGCTTAATTATATTAGCTGGCGGCAACGTCGTGTACGAATCGTATCCAGCCATGGAGCCCTTTGAAAGACATCTAGGCTGGTCTGTCACCAAGGTCATAGTCTCGACTGCACTGGCTGCACTAGAGCAGCAGGGCAAGGTGGATATGAACATGCCCGCAGAGATTTATGTGCCTGAACTCAGTGGCAGCCAATGGCAAGGCATTAGCCTAAGAAACATAGCGAATATGGCTTCAGGGATTTCCTGTTTGGACAGTGATGGTTATCAAAACACAGAATCGTGTATCTATCGCTATGAAGAATCTCTAGGGCTCACCGCGCCGGTTAATCCACCAACAGCAACACTCGAAAATTTAACCAACATGAGACGCCATCTACCTGCCGGTGAAAAGTATGAATATGTCTCAGCAAATACATTCGTAATCGGTCTGGTAGTGGCGAACGTAACCGGTCAGCCACTTTGGCTGGCATTGCAGGACTTGGTTTGGAACAAGATTGGTGCCGAGGCCGATGGCCTGATGATGATTAGCCCCGACGGAACTCCTGCCACCCACGGAGGAATATCAGCTCGCCTTAGGGATGTCGCTCGTTTCGGACAAATTTTTACCTCAGATAGTGGACTTGGAGTTATAGGCAAGAGTTATAGGCCGGGCCTTGGTTTAGACAAAGGCATAGCCTTTGACACCGCCCAGCGCGAAGCTTTGGAGCAAATTTTTCCCGGTGATGCACCGAGTCACGCGGCTTGGCAATGGGACATGATCTGGCCTGACGGCGCCATGTTCAAAGGTGGCTATTCGGGCCAAGGAATTTTCGTAGATCCCAATCAAGACGTGGTAATCGCTTGGTATGGCACGGACAGTATCGAGGGAGAACAAAACAGCTTGCTACCCATATCCCGCCGATTAGCTGAATCAATTTTGTTCGAAAATTGAACGAATAATAAATAGGAATAGGTAGGGTCAGAGTAAAAATGCAGTTGTAGCAAGAGAATATGAGCGCGCCCTTATGCTTTTCGTCTTTTCGGCGCATCAAACTTTAGCGAATATCCTCCAGCGCAACATAATCCATATCAAAACCAAACGCTCGAGGTGAGGTCACCTTAAGAGCCGCTTCCGTTCGATAGTGATGAGTACAGCCTATGCCAAAAACAGCAACTCGCTGTCCATAGCGCATACGTTCGGCATTCAGTGGACGACTCGTCTCTTGTTCAACTATGCAAATAAGATCGGGTACCGATGCAACTACTTGATCACCTACCTTAGCTACAAGGTACTCATTTTTTATCAGTAAGGTCATCGGCTCCAAATTCGCATCAAAACTTTGCAGTGCGGCTGAACCAACATCATAACCACCAATAATTTTCCGCTCACTGTCTACTACCTTGCCAGTGTATAACCTTTTAACAGCACCATACTGCGTGTTAGCAAACAGACTAATGAGCTCTGACTCAATCGCATCAATCGAGCCATTGTGATTTCTTAACAATTGGCCAAGTTTTGTGGCAAAACTAATTGTTTTGGGAACGGCTGCTTCTGAGGCTTGCTTGCCCGTCATGCCATGCTCGGCAGAGCTGATCATGCCGCCCATTGCGACTGCCATAGCGCGAATATGCTTCTCGAACGTGAGCGGATCATTGCAGTGAAGAACCGCGCTGTTACCCCAAGAATCCATTAATACGGCGGGAGTTGGCTTCACTCCATAGAGTGGAAACGTCATCATTTGAGCTTCCGGCAACGCCCGTCCCATACCATCTCCATCAATGCAAGGCACCCCACGTACTGCTGCCACCGTAAGCGGGATAGTGCTATTACCACCACCCACTTCAAAGGGTATAACAGCGTCTATTTTCCGTCCGGTTTGCTGCTCATAGGCATCGAATGCCTTAACCGCTTCATCTTCAGTAGGTAGTTGTTCCAAGGTCACGGTGGGTGCTCCCACCATGCCAATACTCACCACATTAAAATCATCTGGTATCTCTTCAGGCGCCATCAAGTTAGCTGGGCCGTGCTTTTCAAGCAATCTTTCGGCTGCCAACTGAGAAACGTAGGGATCGCCTCCCCCACCCGTTGCAAGAAATGCCGCACCGCAACATAAATCCTTTATATCTTTCGCTGAAATTTGTTTCATGACTCCACCAACTGTTTTAATTCTCCCACGACTTTGATCCGTAGCCGCACTGCATTGTCATCCATATAACTCATTGGTGTTTCTTCTACATCAAGTACTCGAAGCGAGTTACCATCTGCTCCGGCGAGCACAGCTTTGTCTTTCGCTTCCTGAGTGCTCTTAGCAATCGCGTCTTCGCGCTTTATTTTGCTGTAACTAATAATGGACTCAACTTCTCCGCCCACTTGCGCAATAGCAGCGCCAATCGCGTTTGCCACATCTGCATGTTCGGGACAGACTACTTTGGAGGCTGAATTCAACTGCTGTGACACCAGAATCGAACCACCACCTACCAAAATAACAGGTACTGGATCGTCGCTAGGACGCATTCTATCGATCGCATCGTCAATTAGTCGATGCATTTCATCACCAGCCGCCTCAATCATCTCAGGCTTTAAGTGAGCAACTTTTTGCATGTCGCCTATAGAGTGAAGCCCTGCAGCCACAACGATATCTGTTGCCGTTACTTGATTTCCACCAAAGACCAAACCTTCAGTTACCAATCGATGACCAACCGATTTTGGTCCAACAGAAGTACCATCAGCCGAAACTAAACTACCTCCACCTACTCCAATGGCCATAATATCTGGCATGCGAAAATTAGTACGTATGCCACCTACATCAATGAAACTATTACTCTCCCTGGGAAAACCGTTTGCCAATACACCGACATCTGATGTTGTGCCCCCAATATCCACAACAATCGCATCGCTAATTTGCGAAAGCATAGCCGCTCCCCGCAGCGAATTGGTCGGCCCGCTGGCGAATGTCAACGCTGGGTAATTGGCAATGTAATCAGCCGACATCAACGTGCCATCATTTTGACTCACGAAGAAGGGACAATCTATTTGTCTCTCGATTAGAGCTTGCTTCATGCTACTAACCACAGTATCTGCAAGAGAACCTAATGCAGCATTGAGCAGCGCTGCATTCTCCCTCTCCAATAGTCCCAATCTGCCTATTTCATGGCTTAGAGTAATATTAGCATTCGGTATCTCTGCTCTTATCTTGTTAGCTATATACACCTCATGCGCGGGATTCATCGGTGAAAATGCTGCAGCAACGGCAATAGATTCTATTCCCTTGTGCGCGATATCTTTGATGACAGATCGAATTTCCACATCATCCAGGGCATGAATCTCATCGCCACTGAAGGTATGACCTCCTTTAATAGAATAGACATGGTTGCCAAGTGAATTAGCTATATCTTCAGGCCAGTCACACTGGGGTGGTATCCCTGTTCCGGTAGGTAAACACGCGCGGATAATTGCAGTGCAGCTCAAATGCTTTCGTTCAATGACAGCGTTGGTAAAATGAGTGGTACCTATCATTACAGCAGACACATCACTAGGCTTTAATGACGCGCCGAACATGACTGCATCCAAAGCGTTCACAATCCCTTCTTTCACATCAGAAGAGGTAAGTGCTTTGTGGGTTGCTAATATCTCCGAGCCAGAAAGCACCACAGCATCGGTATGGGTGCCACCAACATCAATTCCTATCTTCACAAGCTATGTCCTTCGGTTCGCTCAAAGCGTGTTGGCCACGCTTTCAAACAAAGTAAATACAATGGAATAGTAATTAGCAGCGCATCAAGACTAGCGATGCCTGTTATTGATACTTCAAACCAAAATGCTAAAACTGATATAACCGTTGCTGTAACCCAGGCCACTAAAGCGGCCTTATCATAGTCTTCAACTTTTTCTAGCATATCCAAGTCAAAGGCTGTTCGTTTAAGTAAAAAGTAATCGGTGAGATAGACGCCAGCAATTGGTGGAACGATAACTCCCAGCCATTCTAGAAAAGAGATGAAGTAATCCGCCAAACCAGCCACAGCTATAGCGGTGCCAAATATGCCGCAGAAAATCATCAACTTCCATTCAGATAACTTCGGCAGTATGACCGCAACTGCTAAGGTTGTACTGTAAAGATTAACGCTATTGGTTGTCCATGTAGCAAAGACGAGAATGATAAATGCAGAAAATACAACACCCAACATGATCATATAAGCCATAGGATCAAGCAAGCTTGTTGCAAGCGCAGGAAACACAGCAATTAGCATCGAAAATGAATTGCCAAGTCCGTTTCCAAGAATTGATGCCGTGATGCAGTCTTTAGTATTTCTTGCGTAACGAGATAGATCAGGCATCAACACAACACCAACTATAAGGCTTCCAATAATTGTAGAAACTGCCGTTGAGAAATAATCAGGATCGTTTCCTGGAATATCGAGTAGGTCGCTAAAACTCACCGATGCCAAAGACAAATTGGCAACATAGATGAGGAATAGAATTAGAAGAGGGACCGCAAATAAGGAGAGTCGGTCAATCGCTTTAAAACCGAACAATGTTGTCATTAGGATTAGGGCGCTAGAGACTAATGTTAGGAGCCAAACAGGAGGCGAATATCCTAGAATCTCAGAAAATGCTATTTCTAGTGTTTGCCCAAAAAAACCTGCGGTGACAGCAAACCAGCCAATAAGGGTTAGAGCAAGCAGAGCATTCACAAAATCTGCGCCACGGCGACCAAATACGAATTCGATGATGAGATAGCTACTAAGCCGAGTTTTTGCTCCAACGATCGCCGCAGGAATCGACATTGACGCCAGCACCAAACTGGCGATACCAATTGCCTGAACTGTGCCGATGACACCGAGATTATTTGCCGCCGCTGCCCCCGTGTATAAACTAGGCAAAGTAAGACAAATGCCGAAGATAACCAAACCAACTGACCACCCAGAGACCGTTTCATCCTCACGAACCTTAAGGCGGGCGCTCTCATCAAAAAGACTGGTTATATCAGTCACTGAACTCTCTCTTCATATCAATAGATTAGGATAATAGTTCATTGAATAGGTGATGTCTCGCTCAATATAAACCCTCTATCTGCGTTCGTGATTTCAATATCTGATGGTCAATCCCATAGCGAAAAATCATGGAGTTGGAGTGACTACATACTATCCCTTGTACTCGCCTCATCAGGAATCAAAACGGTCAGAGAATTTTGATCTTTGCATTTGGGCAGGCGTAGTAAAATTTAGAGCAGTTGGTAAATTTTGAGAAATTAGAAAACTAATTTTGATTGCCTAATTTCTCGGAATACCATTTTCGTTGTCGCGCGTATTCCCAAGAAGGGTTTGGGGAAGTCTTTCTTCGAGAAGACCAAATCGAAACGCCCTTTGCTTTTAGAAACCGAGAGCTTATATTATAAAGAGAAGCGCTCTCGCAAAAAATGAGCTACTCCGTCCTCATAGTTATTCCTTATAACGGCGTTAGCTAGCTGCTTAATATTAACTTTCGCATTCTCTGGAGCGTAACTTTCGTCAGCGAGTTCAAACATACTTAAATCATTGTCACTATCACCAAAACAAATTACGTTGGTGGCTCCTAATCGATTTTTTATAGTAGCAACAGCCGCGCCCTTACTCGCTGCACAGTGATGAATATCGACCCACCTAAATTGATCACCCTCTATAGCTGGCCCAGAATAAAAAACTAGGTTAGGCTTTTTTTTAAGCTCTTGCAAAATTGGGTTAATTGCTTCAGCAACACCAATCATACTAATATTTGTAACTTGGCTAGTAGCAGTCAATTCCTCGATAGGTAAAATTTTAGCGTCGGCGTGACAATAGCGCGTATTAATAAGATCTTCTTCTACTTTATGGCGCGGAGCAGAATGATAAATAAAGTAATGCTGATCATCGATAGCGTGAACAAAAGGAGTAATTTCCTGTGAGATAGCAAGATCAACCACGGTCGAAATTTCCTGACTGCCAAGCAGGTGCTCAAGAATCAGCTCCTGAGACTTGGGATCCCATATCGTTACCCCATTATTGTATATTTGGGGCAAAACAAAATCGTGATTTTTTAGGATACTCTTTGCCGAGAGCATAGTCCGCCCCGTCGCTACGGTATACGCTATGTTCTTTTCATCTAAAAGAACAAGAGTTTCTTTCGTAAACGGGGATATCTCGGAAGCACTATTTAATAAAGTTCCATCTAAATCAAAAAAAATAAGATTCATAAAAATTTTGTGTGTCTCGGTTACGGACTAAAACTTAGCCTTATTTTGAAATTTAATTTAGTTAATGGCGGGGAAATTTACCACCCAGTCGGACTAGTCGAGCCCGATGAGCTAGAAGCAAAACTGCGTCGGCTAACAGTCAAATAAGCTATCGGATATAGGAACATTACCTTCCCGCACTGATTCGCCACTTTTGACTACAGATCAAATTTGGCGCGCCCAGAGAGATTCGAACTCCCGACCAACTGGTTCGAAGCCAGTTACTCTATCCAGCTGAGCTATGGGCGCGTGGAGACTGGATTATATACACTTAATTTGATTCGGTCACTGCATAGCTACAAGTACGCCAACGCCCAGCGTAGCTAGCTTTTTCTCCCTCCCCCCTATATGCTTCGCCCGATTGAATTTTGTCAAAAGTAATCGGGGGATTGCATGTCAGATTTAACTGCAGGTGACGCTGCTCCAAATAAGACGCAAGATGGTATGGGATTTTCGGCGGCACCCATGCCTGCCATTCGTAAGAGCTTGGAAGTCATAGGGTGGGGTTTGGTTGCGATTCTGGTTTTGACGGGTCTATCGGCTATCTTTGCTAGGACAGGCTTCATGGTTGGTGCGTTTTCTGAGCCAATCGCAAATCCGGAAGAGGTGTTCAATGCCTTCGATATTCGCTATTACACCAATGCACTGGCTACTGTTCTGCATCTCGGGCCTGGATTCTTTGTGATGGTTCTCGGGCCACTGCAGTTCATGCGTAACGTGCGTAAGAAGCACATCAAGCTGCATCGCATCAGTGGGCGCATTTTTGTACTTTGCGGTGTTATTGGCGCCTTCTCCGGCATCGCCATCGGCGTATTCGATCCCTTCATGGGTGTTGGCGGTCAGGGCTTTAATGAGTCCATGGCTACAGCCTTCTTCTCTGGCTTTATATTGCTCTGCTTGATCATGGCTATTGTGCGCATTAAACAGCGCAATTTTGGTCAGCATCGCGAATGGATGATTCGCGCCTTTGCTCTAATGTTGGCAATAGCTACCGAGCGCTTAATGCTGACGGTCTTGATGTCGACAACAGAGATTGGTATTCCTGTGTTATTCGGCACTACATTCTGGATGGCAGGTGTAGTGAACATAGGTTTTGCAGAACTATGGATTAGTTTGACTCGCACACCTGGCATTGGCGCACACCATTGGAAAGACATCGATGCAAAAGCCGCTTAGGTTTAATCAAAAGAAGCACTGACAACCTCATCATGGCAAACTCACAGAAAAAGAAGCATCTGCTAGCGTCATTCAATTGGCGATGGCGCCTGTATTTGTGTTGGCAGACATTGCGGAATCACTGAACGTGGTCTCACCTGCGATTGAGCTATGCAGTGGATCGTGTTCGTGTCGGTGTTTTTTCCCGCGCGATGTTATTAGTGATCATGGGACTGATCTTATTCCTAATTAAAGTGCGCCTATCCACTCGCAACATTGGTCACGGCATCACTAAAATTCTAGCCAAAGAAACGAACAGCGCAAACTAACTTTAGCTTATCGCTTTCACTGTAGCTGCTGCCTTCTTCTTTTCTATCGCCTTTCCCATCGCCGTCTTTATATTGCTATCTAAGTTTCTCAGCGTTGGACTTAAAAAATAGAAGCCCGCTACCGTCACGATAAGCAGCATGCACGCACCGAATAGCGCATTCGCTGCGCCGATACTGTCCGCAGCAATCGCTAACGGAAATACGCCGATAGGCGTAAGCGCAAAGGACAGCATCATGAAGCTACTCATGCGTCCTCTTACGCTGTCATCCACGAGTATCTGCACCGAGGCATTGTTGATAGTCTGGCTCGCACTGACGCACATATTGGCTAGCAAGAGCGGAATCAGGGCTAGGTAGAAGCTGTCTATCTCCACGAATATAGCGAGTAGCACACCGAAGGCTGCCGTACTGCCTATCATCAATTTAAGGCGCGAAGCCTTGTCGCCGCGGCGTAAAATCCAGATCGAACCCAGCACACCACCTATTCCGCCTACCGCCATTAGCGTCCCGACACCGCTCTCGCCTACGTCCCACTGCTGCTCTGCCAACATCACTAGAATGCTTTGAAAAGGCATGGCTAGCAGCATCGGCACCAAACCAAACACGAGGCAAAGTAGTATGGGTCGATTGCTGCGCACATAGCTAAAACCTTCGCTGATATCTGCC
>Ga0209425_10003044_pt1 | contig 18136 bp, 8 predicted proteins | sample COG_05_FD_184749 | JGI IMG/M metagenome (GOLD analysis project Ga0209425, IMG submission 184749) | Pelagic Microbial community sample from North Sea - COGITO 998_met_05 (SPAdes) (version 2) | ecosystem: Environmental > Aquatic > Marine > Neritic zone/Coastal water | place: Helgoland, sampling...
GACGACGGTGGTGGTGGTGCAGGTGATGTTGCTGCTGCTGCTGCTGTGAAGAAAAAGAAGAGAGCAAAGTCACCGTCGCCTTTCGTGAAAGAAGATGAATCCGAAGGAGAAAACAACAACAACGCGAACGCTTTGAATACTAAAAGGAAATCGACCGCGCGAAGAGGGAAATCGCAAACGCCGAACGATGAGGACGACGACGGCGGAAAAGAAGAAGCGGAGGAGAAGAAAGTTTCGACGACGATTCAGACGAGTCAAAATATCGTCCTCGAGGAAGCGAAGAGAAATTTAGTCCTCGAGTCTGGGAACAAAGTCGCTTTGACGCCTCTATTGGGAGGCATTCGGGAGGACGACGGCGCGCGAGGCGGCACGACGACGACGACTGAACCGCTGTGTTATTTATTGCAAATAGACCAGGCGAACATACTTTTAGATTGCGGATGGGACGACAGGTTCGATCAAACCGAGTACGTGAAAGAGTTGGAGAAAATCGCGCCTACGTTGGATTGCGTGTTGATCTCGCACTGCACGCAACGACACGTCGGCGCGGTACCTTTGCTCTTCTCCGAGCGAGTGAAATGTAACCCAAACTGTAAAATTTACGCGTCGATACCGACGCACAAGTTGGGGCAAATGTTGTGTTACGACATTGCGCTCGGGTATTCCGAGTTTCGAGGGGAGTTTGGAGAAGATGTGGGATACAGTCTAGATGACGTGGATTTGGCGTTTAGTAAGTTTGTTCCGGTGAAGTATCAGCAACATTCGAGGGTGAGCGTGAGGAGAGAAAGCGCAGGGGGTGGTGGTGGTGGTGAGAGCGACGCGGGTACTAATAGCAAAAATAGTGGTGGTGCTACCAATAGCGATATTGTCGTCGAAGCTATCAACGCCGGTCACACGTTAGGCGGTTCATGTTGGCGCATATCAAAAGACGCCGAGGATATCGTCTACGCGGTTGATTACAACATGCGGAAAGAACGACATTTAGCCGGGACGAGTTTAGCAGAGACTGTGCATCGACCGTCGGTTTTAATTACAGATTGTCGGAACGTGGATCGAAAAGCGCCCGAGTCGAGGTTGCAAGTGAGAGATTTGCCGTTAGTCGATTGCGTCTTAAAACACGCGCGCATGGAAGGGAACGTGGTTATTTGTTGCGACGCCGTTGGAAGGACGTTAGAGTTGGCTTTATTATTAGAAGAGACGTGGAAGAATCAAAATTTAGGAAGCTATCAGTTAGTGTTGTTCAATAACGTCGCCGCAAACGCGTTGGAGTTCGCGCGGTCCCATTTAGAATGGATGAACGAAGACGTTGGTTTGAAATTCGATAGCACGCGACAGAACGTGTTCGACGTGAAAAGATTGTTTCCGTGTCACTCGTACGAAGATTTTACGAGATTACCTCCGGGACCGAAAGTTGTCCTTGCATCGTTGGCGTCTTTAGAAGGTGGGTTTGCGAGGAAGTTGTTCGTTGAATGGGCCTCGGACGCGAAGAATTGTTTCATTTGGCCGGACGAAATTGGTCGCCAAGTTGGATTAGCGAGAGAGATTGTCGAAAAGTGCAGTAAGGGAGGAGCAAAGACGACTTCTTCAAAGACGAAAAAGAAAGACGTGATCATGAAAGTTGAATTAGCGAGGCGAGAATTGCTGTCTGGGAAAGAGTTGGAAGCGTGGGAGCACGAACAAGAAGAGAAACGTCTCGAAGCGGAAAAGAGGAGAGAAGAAGAAGCGAAGCGACTGGCCGAAGAAGAAGAGAAGAAACGTATGTTGGAGGAAGAGATGGATGTGGACGCTGCGACGCTCTCGCAACCAGTTGAAGACGAAAATATTTACGGTGAAAAGAAAGCGGGTGTCGCAGAGGAAGAAGAAAAAGTTGAGCGTTTGGTACCGCCACCTCAAGTAAACGAGGAAACTGGTATTGCGCTGCGAGACAAGCAAATGTCGTTTGAGCGACGCGAGTGCATCGTCGATGGATTTATTCCCGAAAGTTTCGAGCATCTCGTCTTTCCGGACGAAACGAAATTATCTTCTTCATCATCCGATCCCTCGGGTATGAGTGCAAAAACTGAGTACGGGGAAGCCATCGATGCGGACGCGTTCTTTAGAGTCGCGAACGAATTAAGACCGGAAATGACGAGAGATCAATCGTTTGAAAGTACCGGCGACGTCGATAAACTCGCGGGCGTAGATGGCATCATGGACGCGACGATGGGAATAGCAGCGAAATTGACTAACAAACAACCGGATATGGATATAGATGCGAATGCGGGTAAAGAAGAGAAAGCTCTCGAACGACCGGTGGGAATACCAACGAAAGTCGTCAAGGAAACGAAAGAAATCGTCGTGAAAGCGGCAATTGAATCAAACTTTGATTACGACGGATTAGCCGATGGTCGATCAGTGAAAGCAATCATCCCGCGTCTAGAACCGCGACGAGTAATTCTCGTGAGTGGTACTGTGAAAGATGCCGAGAAGCTTGCTTCGCACTTATACAACGATTCCGAACACTTCCCGAAGAGCTCGAAGATTGATTATCCGAAGAACAACGAGACGTTAGATGCATCCTCGGTACATCCGACGTACAAGGTTCGACTTTCTGAAGCGGTTTTATCCTCCGCGCGTTTGCGACAGGTGAGTGGCTATGCCGTCGGTTGGATCGATGGCGTCATTGGGCCAATCCCTGAAGATGGCTCGGCGCCGGAGTTGCTCCCGGTCCCAGTGAATGCTTTGAAATTAACCGTATCAAAAACAGTTAAAGACGAATCTTTACTCGCTGGAAAAGTCACCGGTCCTTCTTTAATAAAGAAAGAACCAACCGCCGCCGCTCTCGTGGTAGAAGACAACGAAGAAAATGAAGGTACAGAAATCAACATCGTGACTAAACATCACCGACGCTCGGCGTTCGTGGGTGACGTTCGTTTGTCCGAGTTTAGAAGGTATTTGCAGAGAATGGGCGTACCCGCCGAGTTTGGCGAAGGCGGTGCTTTAGTTTGCGCGAATGGACAAGTCGTCGTTCGTCGAAGAGCCGAAGACGATGAGTTGATTGTTGAAGGATCAATCTCGGATGCGTACTTCAACGTCAGAGACATGCTCTATGCGCAATACTCAATTATTTAAGATACATCTTTGCGTGCGTTTGACAACTTTCTTTACTTTACATTCACTCTCTCTTCCAACTTTTTCACTGATTTCCTCAACATCGCCACATCTTTCGCCACCTGTTTTGAATCCGTGTTCAATTCTTTTAGCGAGTCCATTTGTTCCTCCAATTCACCTCGCGCTCGCGCGGATTCCGAGGCCTCGGCGACGTCTCGAGAGATTTTCGCAAACGTCTTGTGCATGTCGTGCAAATATCTATACGCCATTTTCATCGTCTCGTCCGTTTTTGCGGATTTAAAGATGGCGTCCTCAACGACTGCGTATATCCTGCGTAAACTTTCCGCACTTTCGGCCACCTGTAATTCCGCCGCTTTCGCGTCGCGAACAATCTTGGCAATTTCTACGTCTTGTTTCTTTATGTTCTTCACGATGGTGGTGACTTTTTGAACTAAACTCGGACGATTGACGCCTCTTGGCGCTCGCTCTAACGCTTGCGATAACCGATCGCGCTCTTCCGCCTTTCGTCGAGCTAATTGAACTTGCTCTTTTGCCTCTTCTTTCCATCTTTGAATCTCTTCAAGTTGCTCTTTAGCTCGCATTCGTTCCGCTTCCGCTTTCGCGTTTCTCTTCTCGATTTCGTGTTCCAAAGGAAGGCGAGCGTCGTCCCACTCTTTTTGTAATTCTTGACGTCTGTTTTCGTCCTCTCGAACGAGCTTTTCCATTTCCTCTTTCGCTTTTTCCGGCGATCCCTTTGATGCGTTTGGACCGACGACCATATCCGTCGCCATTTTTCGAATTAAATATTCCTCCTCTAAATCTGGGAACTTCGCGCATTCTTCCTTCTCCAATCGAGCGTATTCGAGCATTTCCTCCAACGCTTTTTCGCATCTCGACACGTACGCTTCCATCGTCTGTCGAGTCGTTTCAACGTCGTTTTGTAAATCTTCTAAATCCTTTTCCCGCGCTTGAGCTCTTTGTTCGAGGGTTTCGTTTGCAGAATCTTCTCGGTTCTTTTTCGCTTCCGCAGCGGATTTGATTCTATCGCCTAAACGTTGCATTTCTTCTTCGCCCCCATCCTTTCCTGCAATCCTGCTATTTTTACTACTATTTGACGCAAGTTTATCGCCACCGGCAACTCGCAAAGCGGCGGCAACCAACCCTCCGACGCCATTCGATGCCAACACGTTAACAGCGATCCCGTCGTCGTTCTCCGGTCCCTCAGGCCACAACCCGTTTTCTTTCGTCCACGCCACTTCTTTATTCTTCGTCAAAGCGAACCCTTCTCTGTCTCGCATTCGCTGTCTGTTCGCCACAACTCTCGCCTGTGCGTTGACAATCTCTCGCATCCTTCTCTTTCTCTCGCTCCTCCTCAAACTACTTTCAAAGGGACTCGCCGCTTCCCCGAAAGACGAGGACGTTTTCACGCCGTTCGCCACTCGCACCGCTCTCTCCAACGCAGAGACCACCGAACCATCCTCACCACGACCAAAAAAAGTCGACGACGTCGCGTTACTCTTCCTTCGCTCGTCCTCTGGTATCATCTCGCACAGCAACGCCACGATTTCTCTCGCGTATTCCTCCGACGGGTACAAGAAATGACTGAAGCCAACTCTCCTTTTGCCGCCACCATCACCATCGCCACCACCATCACCATCACCACCACTACGAGTGCTGCTCCCACTATTCGCATTCTTATTAAAAACCACCCCGTTTAAAGCTCTGGCGTAACTCGTCGCCACTCGAAACCTCCCGCTCGGATCCGACGCGCGTCCTAACGCGTTCGGTAATCGTTTCGCCAGTTTCTCGTGGCCAAATTGGAGGAAGCATTCCCGACACAAACTGACGAGAGAAGTCGAAGTAGAAGAAGGCCCATCGTCGTCTAAATCGTCGTTCTTCGCACCTTGTTGTTGTTGTTGTTGTTGTTGTTGTATCAAGTCCGCGAAGGAAGTCACGCGGTCGTCGAAACGCACTCCAGCGCGACGCAAAGAGAGGAGCGAGAGCGAATTCTCCCCCCCGAGAGCGTCGTCCATTTCCAGTCCAACTTCTGTGCTCGGTCACCCTCAAAGCTCTCGTTTTGTGCGAGGAAAGGAAACAGCTTATTAAAAGAGTGAAAGAGTCAAAGACTCTCTCTCACGCTCGTTCGTTTCCTCTTATTCTGGTGCCACAAACAACAACAAGAACAACAACACAGTGCCGGGTAAGTGTGCACTCGATTTAAGAAGTTTTCCAATTAATTTCCCCTCAAAAGCAGCACTTTTTGGTCCGCGGGGAGCTCTTTACAACAGCAACCCGACGAGCGGGTTTTGCTCTCCGACTTGTCCGTGGGAGGGGAAGGGCGACCGACTCATCGCGGAAGAAGACACGCGCGAGAATGAAAACACCAGACGGAGAGGAACCGTTGTTAACATCGTCTTCTGCCGAGTACGGAGCGGCTTCGAGAGATGAAGTGCGCGAGAATAAAAACACCCCCAAACTGCTTCAAAGCTCGAAAGAAGCGAACTCGACGACGACGACGGGAATGTTATTCTTCCAATCGTTCGACGACCAACACCCGGCGATTTTCTGGGACAACTTTTCCACCGCCATGTGGCTCATCACGGATATTTTGTGGACGGAAAATAACTCGTTGGCGGTATGCATAGCCCCATTCGTGGTGGTTGGATACGCCAAAGCGTTCTTTTCGTTTCAAGGCGAATGGGAGAGATACGCGATTGACTTGGCGAGGACGATGGCGTTGTGTTTTTGGATTTTAGCGAACACGGTGTGGTTGTTTCAGGAACTCACGGAGGAGAAGAGAAGGACTAGGGTAGACGCGACGTTTATGATGCCGTATAATGCCGGGGTCATTTTGACTTTATTGGCGATGACGGTGGTGATTGAACCCGGGATATTTCTTTATTATCGCTCGCGAGGGATTAATTGCTTCGAAATGAATACGGTTTTAAAGCCTATAGGGAACATGGGGATTACATTTTGGGCGGCGAAGGACTTTGCGTGGTACTTGGCGGATGAGGAGATGTTGAGAGAAGAGTATAGATGGATTCCAAAAGTTGCATGGGTGATAGCGGACGGGACGATCATGTTTCAGTTGTTCCCGCTTTTCTTTAAAGCGTTGCAAGGGTGGGGGATATTTTCGTGTTTTAGCAACTACGCTTCGTACAAGCAAAAACAGAAGACGTTTATGAGACGATTTGCGCACGTCATCGATGAGCTAGCCATGACGTCCTGGGCTGTATCCATGACGTTGTGGTCGTTTGGAGAGATTTTTATGCCGGAGGATACGTTCGCGCAAAAATTAGCCAAACAGCCTAATTATCCGAATTTAAGGTGGTGGTGTGGACACGTCTTGATTTTCGGTGGATTTCCGTTTTTCGTGAAAACGGCGATGGAGGTATTCATGGAGATGAGCTGCACGGCGAAAAGCCACCGCCGCCGAACGGTTGCCTTGGATACGTAAAAACATAATATCCCGACGGTTTTAGATTTAGAATAGTATTTTTGTTTTGCAAGTTGCTTCAAGTATTTAGTATTGTCTTGATTTAAAATGCTGTGCAGATCACTAAAATGCGCTAGTTGCTAATGTTGTTTTGTCGCCGCGATCAATTTCGCTTCGTATAAGTCCGTTTCCGCGACCACGCCTTTCTTTTTCAACATATCAATCCAATTCGCCCTTTCGCTCGGAGAAAAGCCTTCGTTCCACGCGATCCCATCAAGCCAGAACTTTTTGTCGTATGGAATCGAACGAATACCTCGCAGAAATACGCTTCTCGCGTACTCTGTGTTGTGAACCTCAGAATTAAAATACGTCTGCCACAGTAGCGGGCACCGCTCGACGGATTCGTGCGAGCGGATGGCTCTTTCAAAAATTTTCCGCCTCGCCTTGTCGTCGTCGCCGCACGCCTTGACTTGCGCGAGCCAAATTTGCGTCAAGAAAGGAGGCGTCGGAAGCAATGTCGTTATTACGAGCGCGCTTCTGCTACTATCAGTGGTACCATCCTGCGTCGCGTCGTCGTTTCTAGATTCTTCGCGCGCACGGGAGAAACACAGTTCTCGAGCGAGTCCAAGCGCGAGTTTCAGCTTCAACTTTGACTCGAACGTCTCCGCTTTGAACATAGAACTCACTGCCAATTGCGATGACGGCACGTCATGAAACAGAGCGTTTACGATTTCTTTATATCCAATCGTCACTGTTATTGCAAGTTCTCCGGATTCCGACAAATACGGGATAACGTCGCGTAACAAATCCGAACACGTCTTCTCCAAGGCAAAATTAGAAAGGTTGCGTAAATCTCGAAAAATGTCAATCCTTGCTTGCTCCGCCGAAGATGACGCACAAAAAAGGCGCAGAAGAATCGCACACACGCGCATATCGGATTTGAATTCCAGCACTTCGCGATGATATGTCTTGAGACTATCCTCGAGTTGCGTGGAACTACTTTCTTCCATGAGAACTTTAATAGCCTCTTGCGCGAGCGAGCGCAAGTTCTCTGCGCTCGCATTTGCGGGAACACTTTCATCAAAACTACCGCCTTTGGAAGACATGACATGCGCACGCGCTAAAGCGAGTATGTATCGCGCAATGTTTGTATTTTTGGGTGAATCGTATCGCAAAAGGTAAAGCGCGCTTTCTTTTACGAGTCGACATAAGCCGCGAACAGTTTCACGAGTATCTCCATCCTGAATGCGCGAAGCGTTTTGAATCGTCGTCTCGACGATTTTCTGAGCCGGGTCGACGAATTTCTTCTTCTTCTTCTTCGTATCTCCTTGTTTCATCTTCGTACATCGAGTCAAATAGGCACATTCAGTGTAAAGGTGTAAATTATTGCGGTACTCTGGTCCGCTCAGCAATGATTTTACCCACGCGAGCGCAACCTCTGGTCCGTTCAATTCTCGTTCGAGTTTCACCGCGGCGTACGCGAAAGGTGCCATACAGGCTAATGACGAAGACGTGGCCAAAACGCGCACACTTCGGAGTACCTCTTCTCGTGGAACGAATGGAAATAGGCCATCTTCTCGTCTTTGATCGTCTTCAGAAGCGTTTTCGTTTCGAAAGAGACGAGCGATTGCGGCGTCTGGATTACCAATCAACGCGCCAAAGAGAGAGTGCAATCCGAAGAGAGCGAAACACTGCTCGATAAACTGCGTGTTTATGTCGGCAAGATTGCTATCGCAAAACATATTACACAAGCCCGCAGTAATCGATCCGAAATCTTCCTCATCATCGTTGTCGTCGTTATTAACGTCTTTTCGATAGCTTCGCATTTTTGCACTTTCCGCTCGAGACCATTCTCGAAGCGTGTTTTCGTCCACGGCTGCGTTCACGGCAGAATCAAACTCGGCTGCAAACTCAGCCGCTAAAGCGTCCTCGTCGATATCATCGTCGGAGGAGTCGTCGCCATCAGATTCTTTATTTCCAAGATCTACTTCTACTTCTTTTTTTACGCTCGGTTCTCGCGCTTTCACTTTCGAAGATTCTGGTGGCGAGGATTTTCCTTCTTCCTCTTCTTCTTCTTCTTCCTGAACACGTGTTTTCTCCCAAGAATCGTCGTTCGCGGTGGACCCATTTTTTTCATCCATCCACCAACTCTTAATCTCCCCGTCGTCGTTAACGCTATCCAATAAACGAGGTTTCTTGCTTTTCCAAAACTTCTCAAACTCGCGAAGAAGTCTCGAGTTATCTCCAATGTGCTTTTGCGGCATTCCAAACCCGCGAAATTCAAGATGTGCTTGAACTCTTCGGAACGCTTTCCTCGCCCTTCCCGATTTCGCTTCAAATTGTACGAGTTCCAAGAACATGTTCCCGATATCCCTGCTCAAAATTTGGCGACGGCAACTGCTCGATGTATTTCGCTGAGAGCTCAGTTTCCGGAATTCTTTTGTCAACGTTCGTAACGCGTCTTCGTACGCTTGCACGACATCTTCGCAATTGAACTCTGCGAACGACGTCGCGTGTTTCACAAACTCGACGTAGTCGTACCACAAAACGACCGACGTCGGTAACTTTCTCAGCGTTAAAACCCACCTCTCTTTCGTTTGGTCTTTCGATTCGCACTCTTGCGAACACTTCAACAGGCACGCGTGCAATCTCGCGTCGTTCGGATTCCACTCTAAAGCCCGCTCGCAAATGGCAATCGTTTTCTCCTTGATGCGTTCGCGTTCGGAACGTTTTTTACTCCTCGCCAAAAAGTTATCCTGGTGATTGATAAACGCAATCCATCTCTTCACGTTTCGCGGTTCTCTTCGGGTCAACGCGTTGTGTATTTTGGTCAACTCGCGAAGCTGTTCGCTTTCGTTGGTGGTGCTTTTGAGAAGAACGTCTACGGACTCTAGCAAAGCTTTATCGTTGAGCTTATAGATGTCCTCGATCGTGCCTTTCGTTGCGCCAAACACCGTCTGCGTGAGCTTTTGTATCATCCTCTTTTTATCCTCATCATCGGTATTTCTATTCCCGTGCGAGATGTTGTAGTTAGTATTGACGTCGACGTAGTCATCGCGAAGCAATGGGATGAATATTTCCTCTTCTCCTCCCCCTCCTTCTTCTCCGTCTTTGCCGTTTTCCTTCTCCAACTTTTCCAGCGTCGTCGTCGTCGTCGTCGTCGTCGCTTTTGGTCCAAGCGCTTCACCTCCATTCCAATCCTCTTCCCGCTTAAACTTCACCTTTTCATTCGCCGCTGGCTTTCCAAACGCCAAATTCCCGCTATCCGGTCGCGTATCGGAGAAGAACGTCATCGCTCCTCCTTCAACGCCAAATGTTTTCCGGTCGTCCTCGCCAAAATTCCTCACGTACGATCGATCGTCGAACGCTCTCTCGTCTTTCGCCATATCTCGACCGTACTTCTCCTCCATCTCGGCTATTTTCTCCGCATCCGATTTGAGTTTCTTTCTCTTTTCTTTCTTCTTCTTTGACTTCTTCTTCTCTCTTTTCCTCTTTTTCTTCAACTGTTCTTCTTCTCCTTTTGACTCCTCCTCGAACTCACGGTCCTCGTCCTCGTCCGAAGAAGAAGAAGAAGACGAATCCTCCTCCGTCCCGGAAACAACCACGCGCGGTGATTCTGAATCGTCGTCCAAACGTTCTTTGTCTTCTTCTTCTTCCTTCTTCTTCTTCTTGAACGAGGAAAACTTCTTCATCTCACTCGGTAACGTATGAACGAAATCGACGGCGAGTTACGCTTTCCTTTTAGACGACGAGCATTTGAACGAGCGCTGTGCAAAACGCCGCAGCGATGAAGCACAGACTCCCTCGCCACGCGTGCGCGCACAGCTTTTCAGAAGAAGACGTCGTCGCTCTTTTCGTCTCGCTCGTCTTCTCGCGCTTTCTCTCTCTCTCTCTCTCTCCTCTCTCTTTTTCTCCCGGTGTGTATTTAGGGTGTTGTTATGTAACCCTAAACTCCCGTGTGGTGGTCGAAAAGTCGAATCCGCGGCAAATCATCATCAACGCGCTTTGGCAAATATCTCGGGGTTGCAGAGAGAGAAATGAGACCGATCGTGACGAAGAACAGCAGTTCTTCGACTGCTAAGAACACGAGCAGCAAAAATGTGTTGGGAAAACCAAACGCGCCGCCAGATGATGTCCTCTCATCGGGAGGAGGAAAGTCCGCCATCGCGGAGAAGTATAAAACGAATGCCACCACCACGGGGAGAAAATCAGTCTCGTTCGCGGAAACCGACGTGCTCTTAGGAGGAGGAGGAGCACACGAAACAGGGAGGGGATGGATATTCTCGAACAACGTGAGAACGGTGTACGCGATATCGTTGGCGTGCGCGGCTTTGTTCGCCATGCCGTTCGCATACATCGCCGGGTTCAACTCTGCCACCACCTCTTTGTTGTACAAATTCGGCATCTCTCCAGTACCGAGCGTTTCCGTGATTGGCGAATATTACCACGACGCGTTGTCGGGAATGTTCCCGGATGGGATCCCGCAATGGCCGTTGGATGTTAACTTAATGATCATAACCAGACACCAAAACAAAGACGATTACAGAGGTTTTCACGCGATTAAAGCGGTATTTCCGAGAGCCGAGCAGACGTGGGGGGTGGACCCGTTGACGTGGCCGAAATATATCGACGAGGCGGAGCACGCGGTGTCGAACATAAGGAGTATTAACGCGAGGAATTTTGCGGACTCGAATAAGTTAGCCATGAGTAAAGACCGATATTGGGACGAGAGAAGATCGCCAGAGAGTTTAGTTGGAGTGCCGTGGATTGACGCGATTGATTTAAGAGAGGAGGAAACCGGCGCTTTGACTCAGGAAAGGGTCGGATTGTCGCACCACATCGGGTGTTTGTTCGCACACATGAAGGCGTGGCAGAACATGAAAGATTTAGGAATGGACAAAGCGTGGATCATGGAATCCGACGGGTTGATGAAGATGCAAGAGTACTCGAATATCCCGCTCTGGGCGATGACCAGCGTCGCGCAAAACTTACCCGAAGACGCTGATTTCGTTTTGTTGCACAAAGGCATGGACAAATTCTGTGGTGTAGATGGGAGTTTGTGCGCCATGCACTCGACGTTCGAGGCGAAGAACTTGTTTGACCCCTCCGATCGCGAGATGTTAGCCTTCCGCCACTGGCCTATCGAAGGTTCCGAAGCTGGTTTGCAAACATACATCGTCAGCGAACGCTTCGTCGATAAAATGCAAGAATTCTTAGCGGCGCATGGAAGTGACATGATCGACGCGTATTTATACGGCAACTTGTGCCAAAACGAATATAAATCCCCGGAGGAAAGAGACAAGTTATGGGCGATGAATTACATGAGCCAACACGCGCAGAAAGCGCCGCACAGCTCCGCCGACGAAAGAGGTTTAAAAATCCTCAATTGTTACATAGTTACGCCGGCGTAATAGTTTCTTTCTTTCCCTTTTGAGAGAGAGAAAGAAAGAAAGAGAACGCGCGAGTCACAGAGAAAGAGAGAGCTCGCGCATCCTGTATTTATATAACATCCATCGATTTTACCGAAAATATCATCGTCAACCGCCGAACGTACGCGAGCGCTTTCGCCAAAGCTCTCCTTTTTTTTTCTTCCCCTTTCTTGTCCTCTTCGTCATCGAAAACACCACACAAAATTTGGTTTCTTGCCCCCACAATAAAACACCAAACATGGGTGACAAGGTACGAATCTCTCTCTCTCTCTCTCTCTCTCTCTCTCTCTCTCTGATGATGATGATGATGATGACGCGCGAAACGACGACGAGCGAAGTCTTCTCTTCCCGCTTTGTTTCTCTGTCTCTCTGTCTCTCTCTTTCTCTAAAGAACCGCTGCTGCTTTTGAGATGTTTTTACTTCTTTCTCCGTTGTGGAGATAAAGAAGGATGACGAGAAATCTCTCATCCTTTTGGGCGCTCATCAGGGGCACGCATACATCTCAACCGAACGCTCGCTGACGACGACGACACTCTTTCTCCTTTTTCTTTCTTTCTCTTTTCTTTTTACGACGATCAACGACAGGAGGATAAATCGCAAGAGTTGCGCGAAAAGCTCGTCAACTCTGACTCTGGTTCCAACTTATCGTCTTCAAGTGCTGGCGCAGGCATGGAAGATTGGGGCCGCAAATCGGTCGTCACGTTAGCGTTGACGGTTTTGACGTCATCGCAAGGTTTGTTAATCGCGGCGTCGAAGGCGAACGGGGTGAAGTACGATTACGCGGTGACGAGTGCGAATTGCACGGTAGAAACGACGAAGATGTTGATGTCTTTGTTGGCTTTGGTGAAGATTTGGAGAACGGTTGGCGTGAACGAGGACAACCGAATCAGCACGAGTTGGTCCGAGTTGTGGGTGTATCCGATTCCGGCGGCGTTGTATTTAGTGAAGAATCTGTTGCAGTATTACGTGTTTTTGTACGTGGACGCTCCGTCGTATCAGATTTTGAAGAACTTGAACATCATATCGACTGGGATTTTGTATAGAATCTTCTTGAAGAAGATCTTGAGCGGCGTGCAGTGGTCGGCGTTGATTTTGTTGGCTTTGGGGTGCACGATCGCGCAGTTGACGAGTGGTAGCGATCAGGTGTTGTCAACGCCGTTTATGGGTTTGATGATGGCGATTGTGATGGCTATTTTGTCCGGAGCGGCGGGGGTGTATACGGAGTTGATCATGAAGAAGCAACCGAAGAGAAACGTAAACGCGCAGAACGTGTATTTGTACTTGTTTGGGGTCATCTTTAACATGGTGGCGATCTTTTTGTACGATTACGACGCGGTGTTTGGACGGGGGTATTTTTACGGATACAATGCGATCGTGTGTACGATGATTTTAAATCATTCGTTGAGCGGTATCGCGGTGTCGTTGGTGATGAAGTACGCGGATAATATCGTCAAGGTGTATTCAACCTCGGTGGCGATGATTTTGACAACGCTAGTGTCTATTCCGTTATTTGGGTTTCAGTTGACGTTGCCGTTTGTGTTGGGGACGAGCGTGGTGTCGGTGGCGGTGTATTTGCACTACCAATCGAAAGATACGCCGCAACCGCCAGGGGCTTTGACAAAGTAAAGTAAAAATTCTTTTTCTTCTCTATATTACTCTTATACTCTCCGTTGGTTAAGTATCAAAACGAGAACGAACGAGATTGTTATTACTACTATATATATAAATCTAAATTACATTATAATCATCAAGGCGTTGATCATGTCTTCTTCTTCGTCGTCGTCGCCTTCTTCTTCTTCGTACCCTTCTTTGACCTTTTCTTTTTATTCTTTTTCGATCGAAACGCCTTCTGAATCACCCTCGCCGCTCGCGCGCGATTCAATCCATCCGCAACGGCATCATTCCGTGCCTTCTCCTCTCCTTCCTCGCGATCGTTTTCCAATTTCACCTCCTCTAACTCTCTCTCCACTTCTTTCAGTGCTTTTTCAATCGCCTCTTCCGCTTTGTTTTTTGCTCTTCTTTCCTTTCTCGCTTCGCCAACCTCTCGATCGTAGGACGATATCGCCTGTTCCAACTCTTTCGCCGCTTTCTTCCGCGCCAGACGAGCGCGTCTCTCTTCTTTCTCCGCGCATTCTTTTTCCCTCAACTTCTCCTCCTCCGTCGACGACGATTCTCCTCCGCGCATTTCTCGAATAATACTCATCAACCGTTGCGTTTCCGCGACGAAGTTTGCCTCTCGCTTCCTCTCTTCTTCCTCCCGAAGTGTCTTCAGTTGACCTTTCTTCTTTTTCCCGAGAGCGACGGTGTGCTCGAACAACTGGCGCGCGGACAGGAGACGATTGGAGGCGCGAACAAACTCGCCCTCCTCTTCTTCTTTTTCTTCTTCTTCTTCGTCGCTTATTTCGTCGGTGGAATCCGACATCGCGTCGCCATCATGAGTGATGGTTTCCGTGTTTTGAAGACACATGTGTCTTTTTATGAAGTTAAAATTGTCCGGATGGGGCTGAAGTCTCGTATTTTAACAATTTCTATTTTTAGTAATACGTCGTCCGCGTGCGATGATGCGGTCGCCAATTGGTATCGTCCCGCCTTTTTTCCCCGTATTCCCACAACCACCAATCGACCGTCACCGCGGTGCACTTATCGTTGACACTCGCGGAGTATTTTTCGTTGAGTTTATCTCGTATGCGCTCGACGGCTTGTATCGTCGCGCATCGGATCTCGACTTCTAACTCGCACCCGATGACTAAATTCAGTTTTTTATCCACTCGTTTGTGTAAGTATTCGGAGTGGTAGTCTAAAATGTTGCTTTCTCTTAAAACGACCGGGACTCGGTAATCTGCAAACGTCGTCAGTTTGTCGATGTCCGTAAATTCGCCGGCGCCCGAATTTTTCAACGCGCCGTACACATCCGCTACAAAAATCTGAGCTCTCTTCAAGAACCAAATTTCGTTCGCAAAGAATTGTCCTTCTCTGCACTCCCCCGTGTGTCTGCTCATATCCGTAAACCCGACTGGAAAGGTTTGCACGACTAGATCTACTAACTTTGCCGCCGATTTCTTCGCCGCCTTGACGAGTTCAATCGCCTCGCCGCCGAAACTCCTCGCCAACCCTTCCCCAATCTCTCGCAACCGTTTCGCGCGCACCTCCTCGAACGGCAACTCGCGAGGCCATTCTAACATCTCTCTCAACTTCTCCCCGGTCATTTTACCTAAATTCTCCGCGCTTAAAATCTCAATCCCGTCTCGCTCGACGGATTTTTTCAACCCTCCAGCGACGTGTTCGTATTCTAATCCAATCGGGTGCTCCTCCGTCACCGCATCGTGGTCCGGCCAAAAGCAGAAATTAATAGCATCCAACACCAACAAATACTGAATCGTATCTTTCTCCTCTTTCCCTATAAAATGCACAGAACTGTCGAACCGATTAAACCCGGTTTTCGAGGTCATTCCAGCGAACTGATGCCCGGGAACGGTGTGCACTAATTTCGCGATGGCGTCGTCGTTTATTTTCACGTGGTTGGATTTTTCCAGGACGATCATTTTCGTGCTCGATCGAACTCGGTCGCATAAGTTCGTCAATGCGTTCGCTTCCTCTTCTTCCGTCTTTGTCTTTGTTGGTGTTGTCATCTGTGTGTTTTTACTATTAGGGGAATTTTGTTATTCGTTTGGGTAGTTTGAAGAAGACAAAAATCTGTCTAAAAACGCTTCGATTTCAATTCTAAAAAAAAAAATACGAGCGAAAAAAAAGTTTGACTATTTTTAGCGCAATAAACGGTGTCGTGTTCTTCTTCCCGCACTCCAACACCTCGAACGGCAAGAACAAGAACCCGCGTCGTAAACTAAGAAGGGCTACTCCTCGTATTACTACCGACAGAAGTTGAAGAAGAAGAGGAAGGATGACGACGACGGCGCAAAAAAACGCGAAAGCAGGAGGCGCGACGGGGAAAAACAGATCTAGTATGGTGGTGGTGCACTTGCGCGCGAGACCACCAAGGTGTAAAAAAGACGAGAGAGGCGAAGGGTGCGTTTTGGTGACGAGCGAAGGCCCGCGAGGGTCGGTTTTGGTGAAATGTCGCGATCGGAGGATGCCGTCGTCGGGAGGAGGAGGACGAGGACGACAACAAGAACAACAACAACAACAACAACAACAACAACAACAACACGCGTCGTTTCAATTCACGGGGAACGTTTTACGGGAAGCTACAAACGACGAAGTTTTTGAGGCGGTGGCGAAAGAGGCGGTGGAAGCTGCCACGGATGGGTTCAACGCGACGATATTGGCATACGGGCAAACTGGGAGTGGTAAGACGTATACCATGGGAAGCGGAGATGGTAGTTACGAGAATCGAGGGATCATACCGCGAGCGTTGACGATGGTATTTGAGAAATTGGCGGTGGGCCGAAGCGTCGTCGGCCGCGCGAAGGATAAGGTGTCGGTGAGTTTCGTTGAAATATATAACGAGAATCTCATTGATTTGTTGAGTTCGCACGAGGATCCAAAAAACGCGCCGGCGTGCGTGATTTCCGACGCCGGTCCCGATTCTGGCGTTTTCATCCGAGGCTTAACGACGAAAGAGGTATCTTCAGAAGACGAGGCATTGGCGTTGTGGTTTGAAGGCGACGCGCAAAGAGCGATTGGATCGCACGCTATGAACGACCGGTCGTCGAGGTCACACGCGGTGTTTACCTTAAATATCGAAACCGCGAGTTTTAAGAGCACCGAAACGTCTTCTTTGTCTTCGGCGACTTTGCATCGATCGAAGATACATCTGGTCGATCTTGCAGGTTCTGAAAGGTTGAGGAAAACGAAATCAACCGGTACTGTGATGCGTGAAGCTACGTTCATAAATAAGTCTCTCTCGGTACTCGAGAGAGTGATTATTTCGTTGGGCGAACGCAACCAATCGAATCGCGTGGACCACGTGCCGTATCGTAGCTCGAAACTGACCCATTTGCTTCGCGACGCGCTCGGTGGGAATTGTAAAACAGTCATGATTGCGCACGTTTCCAGCGATTATCAACACGCGGAAGAAACGTTAACGACGTGTCAACTCGCAAAACGGATGATGCGCGTGGAAAATAACGCGAAATTAAACGAGTGCGTGGAAACGCCGAGTGAAAAACTGACGCGCTTGGAGCGAGAGATTAAAAAGTTGCGAGCGGAACTGAAGTTGTTAAAGAGTAACGCCGCGGCGAGTAAGAAGAACGGTAGCGTTGATAACGATGAGAAACATCAGCGACGAGAAGAAGAAGAAGAAGAAGACGAAACGAATACTGCGCAACCATCGGTGGTGCAAGAAGAAGAAGAAGAAGAAGAAGAAGAAGTATGCTGCGCGACCGACGCGGTGAGTGAAGACGACGCTTCAATCTCATCGCTCGGATCGTACGAATCAGCGCGTTTAAACGATGAAGCGCGCGCGTATGATGAATTCAAACAAACAAACGGTCGCGAGAAAGTGAGAGAGTTATCAAACGGAAAGGCAGCTTCACGAGCGTGTAAACACCGCGTGAGAGCGCTTTCGGAACGAGTCAACGATATCAAACGCGAGATGGACGCCACTGAGAAAGAGTACGAACGGAGACGAAAAGAACGCTCAGAAGCGGGAACAAAAACCGGGACGTCGTCGTCTTACGGTAGCACACGAAGAGAAACAGGATCTCAAGAACGCGAAGAAAATGAAAATCCAGATGTCGTCGCGAATCTGGTTGTCGACGAAGTCTTAGCGGCTCTCAGGCACGACATCGAAACTCAAACAACTGGCGCAGAGAACGTAGAGGGCGAAGAAGAAAAAGAGGAAGAAAGCGAAGAAACGTCGAATGAAAAACAAGACTGCGACGACGAAAAAGGAGAAGAAGAAGAAGAAGAAGAAGAAGAAGAAGAAGAAGAAGAAACCCTCCATTCGCTCCTCCGCCCGCTCAAAGCGTCCTACCGCCTCGCGTTCGACCAACTCCTCTCTGCGAAGGACAGCCTCAACGCGGCTGAACTCGTCGTCGGCGATTTGAGCGCGAAACTACACGACGCTTTCGTCTCCTTCTGGGCGGAGAAGAAAACCACCGCGAATAGTAGTAGTAGTAGTACTGCTCCTCCTCCTCCTACTCCTTCGCGACAAAACGCGTCAAGGTCGTCGTCGCCGCTTTCGTCTCCTTCTGGGCGGGACAAGGAACCGTCTTCTTCT
>Ga0209425_10003049_pt1 | contig 18129 bp, 13 predicted proteins | sample COG_05_FD_184749 | JGI IMG/M metagenome (GOLD analysis project Ga0209425, IMG submission 184749) | Pelagic Microbial community sample from North Sea - COGITO 998_met_05 (SPAdes) (version 2) | ecosystem: Environmental > Aquatic > Marine > Neritic zone/Coastal water | place: Helgoland, sampling...
TTATATTATTCCAGGTCATGGTTATATTTCAGATGAAGCCGATCTAGTCGAATACCGTGATATGACTTACATCATTCGCGATCGATTACAAAAATTAATAGTCGAAGATGGTTTAAATCTTAGGCAGGTGCTAGAAGCTAGACCACTTCTAGGCTGGGAAAGTCGTTATAATCGTCCCGAATGGACTGTCAATATGTTCCTGGAAGCTGTTTACCAAGAATTTCAATAGCGCTTATCTGAATACACAAAATGCAAATTAAAATACATACAATAATATCCAACTTTTCTTTAAGACCAACTATGTGCGCATTTGTCACAAGCGTATTTATGGTCTTGCCGCTTAATACCCAAGCACAAAGTGAATCACTTTATCAGCAATTTTCACCCATAGAACTTACTGGAAATTGGGTCTCAGTTGTTACTGAAGACTGGCATATACGCATGATTACACCGCCTGTGGGGAATTTTGATGGCCTTCCTCTGACTGAGAGAGCCCAAGAAATAGCACATGCGGTTGATCTTGAGCAAATTGAAAACAGTGGGCAAGCCTGCCAGGCTTTTGGGGCAGGAAGAATTATGCGTGAACCAGGCCGACTTAGAATTACCTGGGTTGATGGTGATACTTTGAGCATTAATACTGATGCCGGCGAGCAAACTCGCTTATTACACTTTGATAATATCCCTTCTCCAGGAGCTCCGAGCCTGCAAGGACACTCTATCGCTGAATGGCAATATGCTGGTGGCTTTGATCCCGAAAGAGCCGTGTTGAATCCTGGGCAAGCTGGAAGTCGCAGGCTATCTCGTGGCTCTGCTCTGGAAATGAGCGGTGGAAAGCTGTATGTAGAGACTAGTAATCTAAGTCCTGGAATGTTGAGAAAAAATGGCGTGCCTTATAGCGGGGCAACTGAACTTAAGGAGTATTTCAACACCTTGAGAGAGCCTGATGGAACAGAATGGCTGATTGTCACAACCGTAGTACGTGACCCGATAAACTTACTGGTTGACCATATCACCAGCTCAAACTTTCAGCGTGAGGCGGATGATTCAAAATGGAATCCTACTCCCTGTAGCCTGCACTAGTATTAATCAGCAATCATTGTAATTACTGCTCACACAAGCCTGTGCACTTGCTTGTGCATTCACTATTTCTTCTTCACTTAATTCTTGCTCAAGTGCCTGAACATAAATGTCAGCCTGGGCGTTGCCTTGTTCGGCAGCCAGCCATGCCCACATATAAGCGGTAAACAATGATGATTCCGCTACCCCCTGTCCATTCACATACATAACTGCAAGATTAGCCTGTGCCGGGGCATAACCCAAAGTTGCTGCAGATCTATAAAAATATACCGCTTCGTCATTATCCTGATCGGTGCCTAGCCCAGTGGCATAGATAATACCAAGGTTAAACATGGCCTGAACATTATTTTGTTCAGCCGCTAAACGATAATAACGAATAGTTTCGGCAAGGTTTTGTTCTACACCAAGGCCATTGGTATATAGCCAGCCAAGATTTAAAAATGCCTGAGAATAATTCTGCTCGGCAGCTAGACCATATAAGCTAATTGCTTGATCAAGGTCTTGCTCTACACCTTGTCCATTGATGTACATAACTGCAAGATTGGTTTGCGCTTCAGGGTTCAGCTGATCGGCTGCCAACTGGTAGTAACGTGCTGCTTCATCGAAATTCTGAGGAACTCCGACCCCTAAATAAAGTTTGTTGGCTAAAGCTACCTGAGCTTGAACAAAATCTTGTTGTGCAGCAAGTTGATACAAACTAGCCGCAATGGTGGAGTTTTGAGGATAACCTTCTCCAGTATCATATTTAAGCCCAAGCGTATATTGAGCTTCTGCGCTGCCGAAATCAGCAGCTCTTTCATACAGCCTTAAGGCCTGGTCATAATTTTCATCCACTCCATAGCCGAACTCGAAAATAACTCCCAGCATATGGATAGCATCATCATCACTTTTATCAGCCGCTTCAGTAAAGAGGCTTCTCGCTAGATCATAATCCTGAGAGACCACGGTTCCTTCTAGGTAGATATTGCCTAAATATACTTGAGCCGGAGCGTAATCCTGTTCAGCGGCAAGCTCATAAAGCTCTATGGCAGTATCAAAATTCTGCTCAACGCCCTGTCCTATATAATATTGATTACCAAGATTAACCTGAGCTGGCGCGTAACCCTGATCCGCTGCCTGCTGGTAAAGTCTTATCGCTTCATCGAAATCACGCTCAAGTCCTTGACCAGTCAAATAAAGATTGCCTAAAGCCACTAAAGCCTGCTCATCTCCTAAACCTGCCGCGGTTGAATAAAAGCTCACTGCCTCATCTAGATCCGTATCGACACCCTGTCCATTAAAATACATATTGCCAAGTTTTACATTGGCCGGAGCATAACCTTGATCTGCTGCTTGTTGGTATAGGCGATATGCCTCATCAGGATTTGGTATACCTTCTAGTCCAGAAAAGTATCTATCCCCTATCGCGACTAATGCTTCTGCATTACCTGCATCAGCGCCAAGCTGAAATAGCCTGCCAGCCTCAACAACATTTTCCTCCACACCCTCTCCGTTGTCGTACATACTGGCCAATCTAACTTGAGCTTCGACATTGCCCTGGTTTGCTAGTTCAGTATATTGTGTAAATGCCGTATCAAAATCACCGGCTTCATATGCCAGTAATGCAGCCTCTAATTCAAATTCCGCCGCGTGCAGACTAAAAGGCAAAATTGAACAGCAAACGAGTAATATCAAACATTTGCAGCCTAAAAGTTTGCGGGTAGAGGGGGAGTTTAATGGAAGAATATTATTCAGGAGCATTGTTCTTTTATCGTCTCTCAAAGATCTTAAGTAAGATTTTTATCTTCTAAAGGGCTGAATTTATTCTTTTTTACACCAAGGTGCAATTGTCGATCTTTGATAAGGCTAATTTAGCCAGTTTTTGCTTTTGCCAAACAAAAAAAGACCAGCACAAGGCTGGTCTTTTTTACTAACTGTTTTAACTAATTACTTTTAGCTTTTTAATTTGACTAACAATCAATCGTCAGCAGGGTTAATAGCAAATCCATTCAAAGGGTTCATGCTTTCGCCATTAACAACAGCGTCAAACCAAGCCGCAGCTGGACGTCCATCACTTAGCGGATTCCCACGGATAGTAATTGGAGTGCCTACTGGTAAATCGCTACGCTTAATACCTGCTCTCAACAAAGAGCTTGGCCCTTCAGCTTCGAAGCCCCAAGTTGTTACTGATCCATCCTCGTTGGTGACATCAATAATCAGCCACGAATGTGGATTAGTATATTGAAATTGCTTAACAACACCGCTAACTTCAACAAGTTGAGTGTAATCAAACATTGCACCAGAGTGATGGGCAAAGCTAGGTAAACTCAAAAGAGACAGTAGGGCTAAGCCCGTAATTAAATGTTTTTTCATAATCCTTCTCCTCAATATTATTCTACAATTCTAGTGTTAGAACTAGATATTATAAACCATCTAAGAAATCAAATTCTGAAAATTGGCTAGTGCCATCTTCTAGAATAATGATGTCATTATTTACATTCTCTCCACACCACCAGTAGCGGATTCTCAACAAGGTGTCATCATTTGCAAGCTCAATCCAGCTTTGACGCGAATACCAAGGCTCTACCAAATTAACTGGATCAAAAACCCAGAAGTCTGCTTCAAGCAATATACCATTGACCTTGCGCCAGCGTTCAACAACTTCTACCTGATCTGAATAATCAGGCTGTGTTCCCCGCTGGTATTGTCCGGCATTAAGATAATTTGTGTGAGTAACTAGTATATCTCCATCCCAGAAACCAATAGTATCGCCATTCCATGTTGGATAAGCATCTTCCGGGGCCGTATGTGCTCGACCATCGGTATAGACACGACGCACATCATTAACCATTTCATTGACTAACCATGTTTGGTCAGGTGTGACTATGAATTCATGCAAAAAGGGTTCACTTGCCCAACGCGGGTGGCCTGGAGGTCGGCAATCTGAAATTGGGTCATATTCACCACCGGTAGCAGTAATTTGATCAATTTTCACCTGTCTTGCTGCCATACCATTCTCGGTCAATTGAGCAGTTGTTTGATCAGCAGGGATATCCGGGTCAAAAGATAGACCGCCCCTAGCTCTTGTATAAATACCTGACCAATCAAATTCAGGACGATCCATATCTTCCCAACTCAGCTGATCACCACCCCCTGCCTGTTGTTCAAGATACTGGTACATTTCAAAAGCACTATCAAATTCTTCACCAAATGCTTGTAGGCGCTGCTTGCTACCTTGCCACTGAGCATCTCCTTCACCATAATCCAGCCAACCTACAAAATCCTGCGCCAACGCACTGAATGGTGAGGATAATGCTAGTGTGAAAGCTGTTGCTTTAAATACTGATCTTTTCATTTTTATATACTCCAACCAATAATCCACTATTTATAACAGCCGCCTAGTATATAAACGATTACGATAAAGTACCATAAAATTAAGAAATTCCTTCCAAACACTATAGACCTTCAATAAAAACAGGACTATTCTTTGTTAAAGATCCTTATGAAAAGATAATGAATAAGAAAAAGTTAACTAGTTTTTATAGTTAGTACCGTTGTGACATAGAGGCTCACATCCAATGTGCAAACTATTCCACAAATTAATACTATTTATCGCCAGCAAAGCAAGCCTAAGACTTGTCGTAATCTTTTCTATGGCACCCTTTGCTGCCGCTGCTTACTCACAAGCTTTGTCCGACTCTGAGAATCTAATTTTTGAAATCACTTTACCTACAGATAATTCTATAGAACTCTCTACTACCGATGGCGCTGATAGAGAAGAAAATATGGCTCTGTTTGAGTCAATAGAACTTTACCAAGACTCTATCAATAATTTACAGCTGACGACTAACGACCCTTATAACTTTGAATTACTCGAGCAATACACAAGCCTCGGAGATGCTTATAAATCTCTTGGACAACATGAAACTGCAATTAGTAATTACGATAATGCAATTCAAATTAGCAAAATCCAAGGCGGTCTTTTTAATTTAGAGCAGCTCCCTCTGTTAGAAAAAATTATTCAAAGCTATCTCGCATTAGGCGATATGGAAAATGCAACAATTTGGCATGAATACAGCCACTATCTACACCTTGAAAATTACAATGCAGCTGATCCTGAAATGGTAGAAGCAACATTCACCCTGACACAGTGGTATATCTCAAATTTTTTCAGAAGCAACTTCCAAAGCCCCAGCCAAAATTTACAAATGGTAGATGACATGATCTCACGCCAACCCAGGGGAACAGCAGGGATGGTGGAAGATCAAGACATAATGCAACAATTTTTAGCAAACCCTAACCAAGCTCAATTTGAGAATATTTTGAATGGCAACATAAGAGATATTAATCCAAGAGATATAGAACACCCTCTCTTATTAAGAGTAGGCAGTATTTATGAAGAACTCCAAAGAAAGATCTATGCTGCTGAAGAGCCAGATATTGGATCTATTGTCCAAACGGCCCGCCGCATAGCCGAATTGTCTTTTGTAACGAAACAGGAAATGGATTTTGAAAGACAACACACGAATTTTAATATGAATTATACTAATACAAGGGAGCAAGCGTATAGAAATTCTCAGCAGAGAATGGACCAAAGTTATGATAGTGGCAGAAATGCACTGCAATACATTATTACTTTGTTAAAAAATATCGAAGCGCGCCCTAGATTCCTAGCTTCTGCTTTAATTGAATTAGGTGATTGGCACCTTGCTTATGGAAAAATACCCGCAGCAGAAGATTCCTACAAAGAAGCATATGCAGTAATGCAAGATATGGGAATTTCTATTGAAGCTGCAGACCAAGCTTTCAATGGCCGTGTCCCTTATCAAATCCCCCGAATGGCGACCCATATGTTTACTAGAAGAAGCGCCGGCATTTCTAATAGTGCCAGGTTAAACTATCAAGGCTATTTTGATGTAAGTTTTACCATTGATGGCCAAGGTAATGCTGATAATATTTCATTACTCGCTAGTAGTATGAATCATGATGAGGATGAAAATGAGGAAGATGAATCTTGGAGAATACATAATTTAATTAAATCTAGTCTAAGGCTTGCAAAATTTCGACCTTACTTTAATAACCAGACTTTGGTTAGCCCTGGGCAAATTAACCTTCGCTATTATTACGCTTATGCGGATTAGTCTTGAAATACAAGAACATATTTTGATTAAGTCATTTGCTATATTTACAACTTTTAATAGTTAAACTGCCTAGAATAAAGGCTACCTAAAAAATACAGTATTTTTTATAATAAGAAGAAATCATGAAAATTTTACAATTCATGCAAAATAAAATGTCATTTGGATATTGTGCCTGCATTATTGTTGCCTCTCTAGTTTCTACCTCAACCAGCGCGCAGAATATTGAATTAGCAAATCTCTTTTTTACACCTGTTCCACTAGATCAAGCTGATTTAATTACACTAAATGCCGGTGGCTTAGCGGAGGTTGATAGGCAATCGGCAGCAGACGCAATACCTAGGTTCCAAGCAGAAATAAGCGCTTTGGAAGAAGCAAACTCCAATGACCCTGAACTGATAACGCAACTTAATACTCTAGGATTAGCCCAACAAACTATTGATCAACATGAAGATGCCATCGCAACCTTTGATAAAGCTGCCGCAATAGCAGTAAATATTTATGGAGAAGATAGTCTGCAGCAAGCTCCCATGCTTGAACAATCCATTTTGAGCCATTTGAAACTAAATAATATCTCTGAAATAACAAATATAGAAGAATTTCTATATGAGTTAAGGTCTGAACAATATGCGGCTGATTCTGCAGAGATGTATTCCGCCATGACAAATCTTGCAAACTGGTATATCTCATCTTATTTCAAAGAGGGCTACCTCTCTCAAAATATAGGATTTATTCCACGATTAACTTCTGCTCAACGAGTATCTCGACAAGTAGGAGTTGGCGGAGCAGGCGCTAGTGATGGTAGCGATAATAATATTAACAGTCGAGGCAATCTGCTAGAAGCGATAGCCAGCGGCAATGTCCGCGACGTCAATATTAATGATGTTATTGATCTGCGTTTACGAAAACTTGAAAACCTATATGAGGATTACCAGGATAGTTATAGCGGTAACACAACCCTAACTATGGTCGTTGATGTGGCTAGAAGAATTGCTCGCTTGTCTTACCACGCTAAACAAGAAATGGATTATGAAAGAGAGGGCAATGTATTCGATCCAATCTATAACGGTTCACGTGAAGAAGCTGTGCGTAATTCAGATCAACGTCGTGATGAAAGTTATGATGTTGGTAAAATAGCCTTAGAATATGCATCTAACCTAGTGCAGTCGGCTGAAGGAGTTGGGGCTGAGCAAGTAGCATTGGCCTTATTTGATTTAGCTGACTGGGAATTAGCATATGGCAGAGTTGAGACCGCAAAAGAAGCTTACCAGGCAACCTATCAGGTCTTTCGCGATGAAGGCTTTAGCGATGCAAGTATCGATGCGGCCTTTAATATAGGCGTGCCTGTTGCAGTTCCAAGGATTGGCGCATTCCCCGCTACCCAACAAACCTCAGGAAGCCTAGGACTTATCCAAAATCCAAACTATTCTGGATATATCGATGTAAGTTTTTCTATAGATGAACTTGGAAATACCAACGATATTGCAATTATAGGGAGTAGTGAAAACGAAAACGGAAGAATTCAAGCTATACTTGAAAGCCAGATTAAATTAACTAAATTTCGACCCTTATTGAGAGCTGGAGAATTGATATCTCAAGAGCCGATTGAATATCGATACTACTATTCTTATTGATATCGTAATCCAGATTGTTTTAAAGTTGGGGGCTTGTCTCCTATATTTAAACTTTAAAGCCTAATAATTAATTGCTAAATACTAACCAGGTGTTTTTAATGAAAAAAATAATTTTAACTTTTATCTTCGCGCTTAATATTGCTGCCTGTTCTGAGGAAGTTGCCGTGCAAAGCATCCCCATTACAGACACCGTGGAATCACCAACAATAACTGATCTCACCGCTGCAGCTATTCCTGCAAATGGTTTTGTCATTAATAACGCAAAAATACTTGATGGCATGGGCGGTGTTATCGAAAATGGCTCCATTGTTGTTCAAGACGACAGAATTGTATCTGTTAATAACGGTGATTCCACCGTTGCTGGAGCCTTAACCATTGACGCCGAAGGTCGAACTCTGATGCCTGGATTTATCGATGCGCATCGCCACATTATTACTGGTGCAGACCCTGCTGAGTGGCTGGCAAATCAAGCCGAATCTGATATGCAGGCATTTCTTGAAGCAGGCTTTACTACCCTCTTATCCGCTGGCGATGCCCCCGATCAGATTCTTGAATTAAGACGCAGGACCGCCGAAAATGAAATCTTGGGACCACGTATTGTTGCGGCACAATTTACGGGCCTGGCTGCTGCAAACGGAATGGCCGGTATAGAAGGTGACCCAGCACGTTTTGATAATGCCCGCCCTCCCCTTAGAGCAACAGAGGCTATGCCAGCACTTCCAGAAGAAGCTGTTCGGGGGCAGGTGCAAGCTTTGTTTGATAGGGGTTTTGATGCGGCTAAAAATGTTATTAATATTTCTCCAGGAGGGCCTGAGGAAGCAGCCCTTGCTATGATTGTTGAAGAAACCCAACGTTTAGGTATCCGCACCATAACGCATGCCGTTACCGTCATTGATACATTGGCAGCGATGAGGGCCGGCGTTGATCAGCTAGTTCATACCCCTCATATTGGGATGTTAACTCTAGAAGAAGCTCAGCAAATTGCGGATTCTGGTATCCCGATGACGTCAACACTTGGAATCTTTGTCCCCTTTTATGATGATAACAATGAGCCCATCTTCAGGGATGCACTACCTTTTCCCTGGGACACAATTTCCAGTGCCGGACAGGGGCCTGTAAATGCCCGCCTACTCTGGGAAGCTGGAGTTGTATATGGCTTTGGTACTGATACTAGGTATGCACCAAATTTGACCTTCAAACATGAGCTGAAATCATTATTCCTGGTATTTTCAGAGCAAGACATTCTCAGAATCATGGGGCAAAATGCAGCCATCAATATTGCTATGGAAGATCAAATAGGCACCCTAGAAGCCGGGAAAATTGCCGATATTGTCTTAGTTGACGGAGACCCTGCAGCCGATATTTTTGATTTACTTAATGTTGATGTAGTCGTTAAAAGCGGTCAATTTGTCGTCGATAAACGCTAAATTCCAATTCACATGGTCTTTGTTTAATTACGAGTCTAAGTAATTTTATTTCTGGTTGATAATCTTTGCATTTCAGGGCATTAGGCTTTAGAATCGCCGCCCTGATTATGTATACAACCAAACTTCGGAGCATAAATGCCTGTTGTAAGATTAAAAGAAAACGAGCCATTTGATGTCGCCTTGCGTCGCTTTAAGCGTTCTTGCGAGAAAGCTGGCGTTCTGGCTGAAGTTCGTCGTCGTGAGTTCTATGAAAAGCCTACATCTGTCCGTAAGCGTAAAACTGCAGCAGCTGTAAAGCGTCATGCGAAGAAAGTCTCTCGCGAAACACGAAGAACCAGACGCCTCTACTAGCCCACTCTTAATTAATAGACCCCCTCTCACATGACTGAGCAGAGTTTAAAAACCAGAATCAGCGATGCCATGAAGGACGCCATGCGCGCCAAAGATAAGCCTCGCCTTTCAGCAATTCGTTTAATGCTTGCTGAAGTTAAAAGAGTTGAAGTCGATGAACGCATCGAGCTTGATGATGACCGCATCCTAGGGATTCTCGACAAAATGCTGAAGCAACGTAGGGATTCTATAAAACAATATGAAGCTGGTAATCGTCAAGATTTAGCCGATGTTGAACAAGCTGAAATCGATGTCATCCAGGAATTCCTTCCCGCAGCATTAACTGAAGAAGAAATAACTAGCTTAGTAGATGATGCTATTAGTGAGACTGGCGCTGCTACCATGAAAGATATGGGCGCCGTCATGAATATCGTGCGACCTAAAGCAATGGGGCGTGCTGATATGGACCAAGTAAGCGGCTTAGTTAAATCCAAACTTTCCTGATTTTTTACGATTTTTTAAAACACTTCTTTTTGTTTTTAAGTTATTCTTCCATAAAATTCTGGTGTAATTGTGTGGATGCAAATAAACACACGTTAAGGAAGCTCGGCTTTGGTATGCATGCCTCCGATGTTTCCTTAAGACCCATGCTTTTTCACCTCAAGTACAAAAATTTAGAACATCAAATATAAAATAATACTGCGTCATAAACGCAGCACAGACAAGGCTACAAATAAATTCAATGAAGGCGCATAAGCCCTAAGGTATGTAACTGAATTAACGTTATTTGTTAACGATCCATGAGCAAGCGTAATAGCAGAAAGCAATAAAATGGCTGGATTAATCCCACAATCATTCATCGATGATCTCCTCTCACGAGCAGACATTGTGGATGTTGTAGGGGCATCCGTCACCCTCAGAAAAACGGGGAAAAATTACAGCGGGCTTTGCCCGTTTCACCAGGAAAAAACTCCATCGTTTTCAGTAGAACCCGATAAGCAGTTTTATTATTGTTTTGGTTGCGGCAAAGGTGGCAACGCCATCGGGTTTGTCATGGATTATGAAAACATTGAATACCCTCAAGCAATAGAATCTCTTGCAAACAGTATGGGCCTAGAAGTCCCAAGGGAAGAATCTGCGCAACTACAACAAAAGCGTGAAAAGAGCCTAGAGCTTTATGATATTTTGCTAAAAGCATCAAGCTATTATCAGCAGCAACTGCGTCACCATCCGGATAAGAATTCCGTTATCAAATATCTGAAAGACAGAGGATTAAGTGGAGAAATAGCGCGTGACTTTAAGCTTGGTTTTGCTCCCCCGGGTTGGCAGAATTTATTAGAACGGCTTGGCAGCACAGCAGACTCTAAAAAGAACCTACTTGATGCTGGTTTCTTAATTGAAAATCCAGAAAACAAACGTAACCCTGTCTATGACCGCTTTCGAAATCGAATTATGTTTCCAATCAGAGATCAGCGAGGTCGGGTCATAGCCTTTGGCGGAAGAGTCATTGGTGATGACAAGCCCAAGTATCTTAACTCTCCAGAAACACCGGTTTTTCATAAAGGAGAAGAGCTATATGGACTTTATGAAGCCAAACAAAAAGTCCGCAAACTTGAACGTATATTGATAGTAGAAGGCTATATGGACGTAATTGCCCTAGCCCAAAACGATATTAATTATTGTGTTGCAACCTTGGGAACAGCGACTTCCACTGCTCACCTTAAAAGATTATTTAAATTAGTGCCTGAAATTGTTTTCTGTTTCGACGGCGATCAAGCAGGTCGTGATGCGGCCTGGAGAGCATTACAGCAAGCTCTTCCTCTCATGGAAGACGGACGTAGTGCGCGTTTTTTATTTTTACCAGATGGAGAAGATCCTGATAGCCAGGTCAGAAAAATTGGCTCTAAAGCATTTATTAATTCAATTAGTGAAGCAACGCAACTAGCTGAATTCTTTTTTGAAAACTTGTGTTCTCAGGTTGACATGGAATCCTTGGAAGGTAGGGCTAAACTAGGCACTATTGCGATGCCTCTTATTAAGCTCTTCCCTGATGGTCTATTACGGCGGTTAATTCTCGACCAGCTTGCCAAAACTACAGGTGTTGATCTGAATACTTTAAGTAAAATGAGTGGAGCTAATGCTTCGGCAAAAGATTCACACCCCTATGCACCAAAACAAGCACCTTCAGAGCCAACTGTGCCGGTAAAAGAACATCCAGATAACTCAATTCCCAAAGCTCGCAGTAAATCAACCCATTCTGCCTGCAAAAAAGCAGTTAACCTTATTCTACTTAAACCTGAAATTGTCAGTAAGATTGAGGTAGACACATCTATCAAACAACTAAAAAGTAATGACATTGATTTACTATTTGAAGTGATCGACCTTGCAAAAAGCTTCCCCAGCAATAGTACACACGAACTTTTAGGAAGGGTTTATGACACACCAATCGGCTCTCAATTAATACAATTACAGGACCGCGAGCAAATTACACCAGCTACCGGCATTGAAAATGAATTTAAAGAAATTATGCAATATTTAGCCAAAATAGCTGAACGAGAAGCGCTTATTGCTAAAGGGAAGCAAACCTTTGCGGCAAAAAATCAATGAATTATGCAAAAAGCTTGATTTTTTACCTTTTGGTCTTATTAAAGACCTAGTAAAAACTAGAATCAAATTAATAGCTTAGTTATAATGTGCGGTTAGTCTCCAATCATCTAATATTCCACTCCTTTCACAGGATATATCATAGGTAACTTAATCATATGAGCGATATCGGCACTCAGCAATCTAGCCTCAAGGCATTGATTGCAAAAGGAAAAGAGCAATCTTACCTGACATATGCACAGGTGAATGACCATTTACCTGAGTCTATTTCTGACCCAGATCAGGTTGAAGACATCATCCAAATGATTGATGACATGGGCATCAAGGTTTATGAAACCGCCCCTGATGCTGATGAATTACTCATGATTGAGAATGAATCAACTGATGAACTTGCCGCCGCTGAAGCTGCTGCTGCCCTTGCTGCTGTAGAAAATGAAGCTGGACGTACAACCGACCCAGTTCGTATGTATATGCGAGAAATGGGAACAGTTGAGTTACTGACCCGCGAAGGTGAAATTGTTATTGCCAAACGCATTGAAGAAGGCATACGTGAGTTAATGGCAGCCATGGCATTCTTTCCTGGAACAGTCCAATACATCCTTGATGAATATGCTCAATATGAAAAAGAAGAACGCAAACTCAGCGATATTCTGACTGGTTATCTAGACACTACTGATGACGAAATGATTCCTCCCCCTGTACAAAACAATCCTGGGGATGCATTAGCAACCGGCGGTGCTGCCGCAGTTGAAGGGGCGGATGATGATGAAGATGAAGTTAACACTGGTCCAGACCCAGAAGAAGCAAAGATTCGGTTTAAGGAACTGAAAAAATCTTATAGCGCCAGCGAGCGTGCCCTTAAAAAATATGGCCGCAGGCATGATAAGGGAATTGCTGCATTAGTATCTTTGGGGGAAGTCTTCAAATACTTCAAGTTGATTCCAAAACAGTTCGATCCATTACTTGAACATATCCGAGGTATTCTAAACCGCATTATGCGGCACGAAAGAAATATTCAGAAACTGGTCGTGCGCACAGGTAAAATGCCTCGTTCAATTTTTATCAAAGAATTTCCCGGTCATGAAATTAACCAGAAATGGATTGAGCCTTATTTAGAAGGCAAGCCTTATTCTGAAACCTTAGCAAAAGTTAAGATCGAGGTCGTTAGAGCTCAACGTAAATTATCTTTAGTTGAATCTGAAACTGGATTAACAATCGTCGAAATCAAAGATATAAATCGCCAGATGTCGATTGGTGAAGCTAAATCTCGTCGCGCTAAGAAAGATATGGTCGAGGCGAATTTACGTTTGGTTATTTCCATTGCCAAAAAATATACCAACCGAGGTTTGCAATTCCTTGATCTTATCCAAGAAGGCAATATCGGATTAATGAAAGCGGTTGATAAATTTGAATACCGTCGTGGTTACAAATTTTCTACTTATGCCACTTGGTGGATACGTCAGGCAATTACACGTTCAATTGCTGACCAGGCGAGAACTATACGTATACCTGTTCACATGATTGAAACAATTAATAAACTCAATCGTATCTCTAGGCAGATGCTGCACGAAAAAGGCCGCGAACCAACACCAGAAGAACTTGGTGAACGCATGGAGTTGTCTGAGGATAAAATTCGCAAGGTCTTAAAAATTGCTAAAGAACCTATTTCAATGGAAACCCCAATTGGAGATGATGAAGATTCTCATCTGGGTGATTTCATTGAAGATGCCAATATTGATTCACCAGTAGATTCATCTTTGGATGAAGGACTTAGAGAGGCGACTAAAGATGTGCTTGGGAGTCTTACCGCTCGAGAAGCTAAAGTCTTACGCATGCGTTTCGGTATTGATATGAATACTGATCACACCTTGGAAGAAGTGGGCAAACAATTTGACGTAACACGTGAACGTATTCGTCAAATAGAAGCCAAAGCTTTAAGGAAGTTGAGACATCCGACTAGATCAGATCATTTAAAGAGTTTCCTAGACGAAAACTAGACATTGTTGGCATCGACACCTGGGGCGCATTATAATGCGCCCCTTCTTTTTGGAGTTTCTACAAAGGTGCAGCCGATTCTGTATAAAATTATCAAGAAACTTCGAAAAGGTTGAATAAAAAACAAAACTTAGACACACACTGGTGTTTATAAGTAAGACCATAGAACATTAGTGAACGTTTAAGCATAGCTAGCTGCTTGTAGTCGAGGCGGAGAGAATTTTGACGAAAAAGTGTGCAATTAGCTAGCACATGGCTGAGGAAAAATTCTATCCAACGAATCATCCAAAGTAACTAGCGAAGATTAAAAGGGCCCATAGCTCAGCTGGTTAGAGCAGTCGACTCATAATCGATTGGTCGTAGGTTCAAGTCCTACTGGGCCCACCATATAAGTAGGTTAAAGAAAAAGAAATAGGAAAAGGGAAAGGAAAAGAAAGGCGCTACTGCTTTCGTACTAGTTGACTCATCTAAGAAAATTCCGTGCCAAATCTAGGCTCAATTTATTTGATTGTAAAAAGTTTCATTGCTTTAGTTGTCGACATAAGGCGCCAATGTTTCAATAAGCATATTATATTTTGCTCTGGCACCAGCGCTGTCAGTATCTGACATATTTTGAAGTAAAGATTCATACTCTTCTTTTAAATCGTCTTCATTGATCCCAACGAAGCTTTGCATGGCATCTAGAGATTTTTGCAGAGATGTTGAACCTGACTCTAATTGTAAGTCGCTATAAACAGCCCAACCCAATTTAAAATATTCTGTATGTGTAAACACGACAGCTTCTGCCCATGAATTAATTTCCCCACAATTACTTCTGGAATTATCAATGAGCACTTCAGAAAAATAACGTTCTACAACATATAAATAAATATCTGTGTACTCTGCATTCTTATACTGATTATTAGCATCAGTACAACCCAAATTAATCGTTGAACATTTGCCTAATCCTTCAAAGATTTCCTTCAGCAAATTTGCTTGATTAGAACTTAGGTCGCCACCATAAATTAAGCAATGTGATTCGTATGTCCGTTCAAGATATTCACAAGACGAAGGCCAGGAATAACCTTTTTCCACAAAGCTATCTAATAACCACTCCATGTTTGCTCTGGTGAAAAGTTTGTTGTCATAATCAAAAACATAGCCAAAATTAATCAAGAGACGGCATTGTATTTTGTTTGCATCAAGCATGCTCAAGCGATCCATGTAGAGCTGAGCATTGTCTTGGTTTCCAGAACTTAAATTATTCACTATACGTTGAGCATCACCTTGTGAGAAAGCGGTGTTAGATCCCACTGCCAATAAAACCAATACACAAACTATTGATAAATAATATCTGTATCTAATTTGAGTAATAGCTGCAACCCTATATGATAACGTTTGTATAGAATTTAGGCTGAAAAGTTTAAGACCGATTAAAAGTATTCTTGTATCCATTTCTAAGAGCAATAGTTTAACTAAGACAAGCATTTGATTTCTAAAAAAGATTGCACCTTTCAAAGGTCAATATCAAAGATACTAATTTCCTAAAATTAGCTATTTATAATTAGCTCAACTTCTTCAAAGCGCTGAACTGATTGTTTATTTACTGTTGGTTTTAGCAAACTAATTGCGATTATAACGATTGAAGCTAATACAAAGCCTGGAACTATTTCGTAAAGATCAAAAATACCTCCACTTAAATTAGACCAAAGTACAACAGTGACCGAACCGACGATCATGCCAGCAAGAGCTGACAATGCTGTCATATTTCTCCAGAATAAAGAGAATACAATAACCGGACCGAAAGAAGCACCAAAGCCTGCCCAAGCATAACTCACTAAATCTAGCACTCTACTTTCTCTATCACTGGCAATCACTAAAGCCAATATTGCAATAATAATAACTGCAATACGGCTAACCATTAATAATTCTTTTTCTGTTGCTTCTGGTCTTACAAACACTCGGTAGAAATCTTCACTGATGACTGATGAAGAGACTAATAATTGTGAGTCAATGGTCGACATAATCGCTGATAGAATCGCCGCAGTTATGATCCCCGCAACCCAAGGGTTAAATAATTGCTGACTTAAGGTAATAAAAACTGTTTCAGGGTTGCTCAATGGCTGCTGCCCAAAATATGCTATCCCTGCCATACCTGTTGCTACGGACCCAAGCAGGACAAGCACCATCCAGAACATCGCTATACGTCTTGCTGATACTAATTTTTTTGTATTCTCTGCCGCCATAAATCTCGCCAAAATATGCGGCTGACCCACATAACCCAATCCCCATGCCATGAGTGAGATAAAGCCTAACAAATTGAGATTACTGAACAGCTGAGTACTTTCAGGATTAAAAACTTGCATTTGCTGCCAGACTGGACCAATGCCCCCATTACCAAAGATCACCGTAAGTGGCGCTATTATCAAAGCAGCCAGCATCAACATTGCTTGTATTGCATCTGTCCAGACTACTGCCAAAAAACCACCGATAAACGTATAGCTAACAATAATAAATGCCCCGGAAATTAAGGCAGTAGAATAATCTATACCGAAACTTGTTTCGAAAAGTATGGCGCCGCCAACCAAGCCTGAAGCGGTATAGAAGGTAAAAAACAGCAAAATTACAATTGCAGAAACGATGCGTAAAATTTTTGTCTCATCATTAAATCGGTTCTCAAAATAATCAGGCAAAGTTAAGGAGTTTCTAGCGTGTTCGCTATATACCCGCAGCCTTCGAGATACAAAAAGCCAGTTGCAATAAGCCCCTATGAGTAAACCTACACCAATCCATATTTCACTTAGCCCTGATAGATAAATAGCTCCTGGTAAACCTAATAATAACCACCCACTCATGTCAGAAGCTCCAACACTCAAGGCTGTGACTACTGAGCCCAGTTTGCGCCCCCCTAAAATATAGTCATCAAGGTTGTGAGTACGCCGATAAGCAACAATCCCAAGAAACAGAATCATTAAGAGATATATAGAGAAGGTAATAAAGAGAGGCGAAGCGAAATTCATTTAAAGTTTGCCTGGTTAAAAACTTTTAATTTGCTACCTGACCAAAGCACAGTATGCATATAAAGCATTCCACCATGCTAACCAAAGGGGCATCAAATTTATATAAGAAAATTAATTAATAGTCAGCGTGCAATATTTTTAAAAGCAGCATTCACTTAACAATAAGGTATAATGCGGCGCCTTATGCATTCTAGAGCTAAACGCCTGCTCTATCTGCAAAAATTTCCTATATTTCTATCCAGTCTTAATTGACTCAGTAGCACTACCTAATGAACGAACAAGAACAAGCTGAAAAAATTCCTTTATCTTTTATTGCCTTGATGGCAGTTCTGATGTCGCTTACTGCAATATCCATTGATGCTATGTTGCCTGCTCTCGGTCAAATAGGAGAAGATCTAGCTGTTCAAAATCCTAATGATGTTCAACTTGTTATTTCTAGTTTATTTGTTGGTCTGGCAATAGGGATACTTTTTTTCGGCCCTTTTGCAGACTCTTTTGGAAGAAAAAAAGCAATTTATCTAGGCATCAGCATTTTCCTCTTTGGCTGCATAGCTTCAATTTTTTCCAACAGTTTTGAAATTATGTTACTAGGTAGGGTGCTGCAAGGCTTTGGTACCGCCTCTTGCCGGATAGCAACAATGTGCATGATCCGCGACAAGTTTGAAGGCAATGCTATGGCTAGAATTATGTCCTTTATAATGATTATTTTTATACTCAGCCCAGCTTTAGCACCATCCCTAGGTCAGGTCATCTTATTATTTGCACATTGGCGAGTAATCTTTATTGTGATGTTTTTCATCGGCATTAGCTCTGTTGCCTGGTTAGCCATTAGGCAAGAAGAAACATTGAAGCCTGAAAATAGGCATCCCTTTAAAATAAGACCCATACTTCATGCTGTTCATGAAACGGTGAATAACAAAATCTCTAGAGGATATACGATAGCTTC
>Ga0209425_10003050_pt1 | contig 18126 bp, 18 predicted proteins | sample COG_05_FD_184749 | JGI IMG/M metagenome (GOLD analysis project Ga0209425, IMG submission 184749) | Pelagic Microbial community sample from North Sea - COGITO 998_met_05 (SPAdes) (version 2) | ecosystem: Environmental > Aquatic > Marine > Neritic zone/Coastal water | place: Helgoland, sampling...
AGATCACGCTAAAACAGGTAATTCAAATTTAATATTATTAGAAAGAGGAAATAAACTAATAGTAAAAGCTAATAAAAATACTGAATTTTTATTCATCGCCGGTAAACCAATAGGTGAACCAATAGCTAGAGGTGGTCCATTTGTGATGAATACCAAAGCAGAAATTTTAGAAGCTGTTCAAGATTACAATAATGGAACATTTGCTAAATATTAAAAGTTAAAGTACGTTTCTCAGGAAATGCCTAAATCAATAATCATAAAAAAAAATGGTGGACCTGAAGTGTTAGAGCTTCAAGATGTTAATGTAGGTTCTCCAGGGCCAGATGAAATTAAAGTAACTAATCATGCAATTGGATTAAATTATATTGATACCTACCATAGATCAGGTCTTTACCCTCTTCCACTTCCTAGTGGAATTGGGTTAGAAGCTGCAGGTAAAATTGATGAAGTTGGATCTGACGTAACTGAATTTAGTAAAGGTGATAACATTGCTTATGCATCAACGCCTATTGGCTCTTATTCTCAACAAAGGATTATACCTGCAAAAAATGTTGTTAAAATTCCAGATGGAATTTCTTTTGAATTAGCAGCAACACTTATGACAAAAGGTTTAACAACTCATTACTTGATTTGTAAAACTTATAAACTTCAAGCTGGTGAAACTATTTTATTTCATGCTGCGGCTGGGGGTGTTGGTCAAATATTTGCTCAATGGGCAAACAGTATTGGAGCAAAAGTGATTGGGACAGTAGGTACAGATGAAAAAATTGAAATTGCAAAAGCTAATGGCTATGCTCATGTTATTAATTATTCCAAAGATGATTTTGCAAAAGAAGTTATGAGGATAACAAACAATGAAGGTGTTTCAGCTGTATTTGATGGAGTTGGAAAAAATACTTTCAAAGGTTCAATAGCAAGTTTAAAACCAAAAGGTTTGATGGCAAGTTTTGGAAATGCATCAGGACCTCTTGATCCAGTTAATGTTCCAAAAGACATTCAACCAAAGGGTCTTTATTTAACTAGGCCTTCGATTGCTCAGTATTTTACTAATAGAAAAGAACTGCAAGCAGGAGCAAATGCTGTTTTTGAAAAAATTAAATTTGGGATGATTAAGATAAAAATTTTTAAAAAATACAAATTAGCTGATGCAAAACAGGCTCACGAAGACTTGGAGTCTAGAAAACTTACAGGTCCAGCTATTTTAATTCCTTAATGAATAACAAAGTTATATCCCCCTGTATTAGTATTTGTAGAACTGATCCTATAACTGGATATTGCTACGGTTGTGCTAGAACTAACGAAGAAAAAAAGTTTTGGAAAGATGAGAATACTAAAGATCAATGGAAAGAAGAAAACTTACAACTAATCATATCAAGAATGCAGGGCTGGCAATTAGAAACTTTTAAAGAATCGTATGATCACAAAAAAAATAAAGGCATATCTTTATTTAAGAAAAATCAGTTAGAGAATAAATAAAATTAAAGATCTTTTTTCATCGAATCCATATCACTCAAATGATATTTCAGTGCTTGATTAGAAAGACGAATTTCTTGTAAAAATAAAAAAATTGAAATAATCATACAAATACAACATCCAGCAAAAATTAATCTAGCAAGCTGTAGGTAGCCCAGATAAAGCATTAGAACGGTTGTCATATTAAACAAAAATCCAAAAGCTGCAAAACCCATAGTGTATTTCAGAAGATTCGTTCTGTTATTTAAAACATGAAGTTGATTCTCCCACTCTGGTGGTGTCCTTTTATCAAATGTTAATTGATCATGAAGCTTTCGAATTAGACCGCTTAAAGTATGAAATCTATTACTATACATAGTCATCATCAGAGGAATGGCTGGAAACATTAATGCAGCGACTGTGTAATCTATATCCATATCGAATCAAATTGATTATGTAGATAGTGTTTGGTATTTACAAGTCATATTTTCATGAAGCATTTAAAAATATTTGTTAATTTAGCTCGATTGAACAAACCGATAGGTTTTATGCTTTTGTTCTGGCCTTGCTCTTGGGGATTGGCTTACGCATACAATTTTAATCAAAATCTAAATATTTTTCTATACTACTTGTTGTTATTTTTTTTTGGTTCAATTTTAATGAGAAGTGCTGGATGTATATTTAATGACATTGTAGATAAAGATTTTGATAAAATGGTACAAAGAACAAAAAATAGACCAATTGCATCGGGAAAGATATCGATAAAAAAATCTTTTTTATATATTATTACATTATGCTCGGTAGCGCTATTTATATTACTGCAATTTAATTTATTGACAATTTTTCTTGGTATGGTTTCTATGCTGTTCGCGTTCACTTATCCATTTATGAAAAGAATAACTTATTGGCCTCAGTTATTTCTTGGTTTAACTTTTAATTGGGGTATCATAATGTCTTGGTCATCATTAAATAACACTATATCTTTTGAGATAATTGCTATGTACTTGTCAGCCATATTTTGGACATTGGGCTATGACACTATTTACGGAGCTCAAGATATGACGGATGACGAAATTATTGGTATAAAATCAACATCTATAAAGTTTAAAAATAATATTAAATTATTTGTTGCCAGCAATTATCTTGTGGCGGCCATAATTTTATTTTATTTATTTTTTGCTGAAATAGGTATAAATATTTTTACAGTTTTATTAATATTTTTTGTAGCCACTTTAATTTATCAAGTAAATAAATTTAATAAAAAAGACCCTAAAAGTTGTTTGTTTTTATTTAAATTAAATAATCTTTCAGGACTTATTTTGTTTTTAAGTATTTTATCAATTAATCTATAACAATGAAATTTCAAGAACTTAAATCAATTATAAACCGTTTATATAAAGAGTATGTTAGCGAACACTTTAATCGAATATTTTTAGCTCTTGTGTTATCAATAATAGTTGCAGGCAGTACGTCCTCAATAGCCTGGCTTTTAGACCCTGCTGTAAAAAAAATTTTTATAGATCAAGACAAAACCTTGGCTTGGTTAATTCCATTAGCTATTATTTTTGCTTTTTCAGCTAAAGGTCTATCTTTATATTTTGCTAGGATAAATATAATTAGGGTTGGGCACGAAATTTCAGGAAAAATTCAAAAACAAATAGCAGATAATATTTTAAAATCTGACATAGAAACTTTAGAAAGTAGACATTCTGGGCAATATATATCAAATGTTATGTTTGATGCAGTAAGAGTTCAACAGTTGGTAAGTACTGGAGTATTGAATTTAATGAAAGATAGTTTCTCTGTAATAGCTTTAGTGTCTTTAATGTTTTACCAAAATTGGAAGTTAGCTTTATTTGCTATGTTAATGATGCCGCTTGCTGGGGGTTTGGCAAGAAGCTTAGGAAAAAGAATAGGTAAAGCTGTAGGTGAAGCTGGTGAATTTTCTGGTAAATTAACTTCCTTTTTATCTGAAATTTTTAAAGGCTCTAAAATGATAAGAATTTATCAAAAAGAGGAACAAGAAGGAAAAAATGCTAGTACTTTTATAAATAATTTAGTTGAAAAAAATATCAAGATTCTATGTGTTCAAATAAGAGCTACACCAATAATGGAAATCTTGACAGGTATAATGATAGCTGGATTTATTTTTTTTTCTGGTAAACTTATTGTCGCCGGTGAATTAACTGTGAATAGTTTTTTTTCATTTCTCGCTGCGATGATGCTTTCTTATCAACCTATAAGATCTTTAGCTACAATAAATATGGTGGCTTACGAGGGTGCAGCTGCATTTAAGAGAATTACAAATATAATAGATGCTCCTATTAAAATTAAAAATGATAAAAATCTGCCAGAATTAAAACTTAAAAATTGTGATATAATTTTCAATAATGTTGGATTTCAATACAGTTCAAATAAAATTCCTGCTGTTCAAAGCATTAATATAGAAATAAAGGGAGGGACGATGGTTGCTTTTGTAGGGCAAAGTGGGGCTGGTAAAAGCACAATAATGAACTTATTGCCAAGATTTTACGACCCGCAAAAAGGAAACATAAAAATAGATAACCAAATAATCAGTGGCGTATCATTAGATTCATTGAGAAAAAATATTTCACTCGTTAGTCAAGATGTAATCTTATTCGATGATACAATAGAAAATAATATTTCTTATGCAAATTCTAATGCTAAAAAGGAAGAAATAATTCAAGCATGTAAGTTTGCAGCAGCGGATGAATTTATTGAAAAACTACCATTGAAATATAAAACAATTATAGGTGAAAATGGCATTAGACTTTCTGGCGGACAAAAACAAAGGATTTCAATTGCAAGAGCTGTGCTTAAAAAGTCTCCAATTATACTTTTAGATGAAGCCACTTCTTCTTTGGATGCTGATGCTGAGGAAATTGTTCAAAATGCTATAATTAATTTAACAAAAAATAAAACAACAATTGTAATTGCTCATAGACTTTCAACTATTCACAAAGCTGATAAAATATTTGTTTTTAAAAATGGTGGTATAATTGACTCGGGCAAACATGCATTATTAATAGAAAAGTGCAAAGAATATAAATCTCTTTATGAGAAACAATTAAAATAATGTTTTTTATCTATAGATTTTTAATAGTTTTTTTTTATCCATTAATTGTACTTTATATATATTTAAGAAAAATATTTAAAAAAGAGGATAAATATAGATTTAAAGAAAAAATTTTTTATAGTTTTTTTTTACCAAAAAGAAATATTAATAAAAAACTGTTATGGTTTCATGCTGCAAGCTTGGGAGAGGTAAAAAGTATATTTCCCTTAATATCTAAATTAAACGAAACTAATAAAAATTTGGAATTTTTAATAACAACAGTTACATTAAGCTCTGGAAGATTGGTTGAAAAGAAATACTCAAAAAACTCAAATATCAATCATAGATATTTCCCCATTGATATAAATTTTTTAATAAAAAAATTTTTAGATAGTTGGCAACCAGATTTGATTATATTTGTAGACTCAGAAATTTGGCCTAATTTTTTGCTAGAAATTAAGAAAAGAAATATTAGATCTGTTCTTGTTAATGGAAGAATTACTAAAAAAACTTTTGATAAATGGATATATATTGCTAATTTTGCTAGAAAGATTTTTAATACATTCGATTTATGTTTGTCTTCAAGTAAAGATTCTGAGACTTACTTAAAGTTATTAAATGTAAAAAATTTAAAGCATATCGGTAATTTAAAATTTACTGGAAATATAAATATTATAGATGAACAAGATAAAAACAAAGAACTTTTTCAAAAAAAAAAAGTTTGGTGTGCTGTTAGCACTCACAAAGGTGAAGAGGATTTTTGTTTCAAAACACATATTGAATTAAAAAAAAAATTTAGAGATCTAATTACAATAATTATTCCAAGACATATAGATAGAACAAAAGATATTCAACTTCTGTGTAATAAACTAAAGCTTAAATCTCAAATAGTAGATGATGGTAAATTTATAGAAGAAATATGTGAAATAATAATTATAAATTCTTTTGGAACACTTCCAATTTATTTAAGACATTGCCAAAGTGTTTTTATGGGTAAATCTATGATAAAAAAAATTAAAGAAAAAAGTGGTCAAAATCCAATTGAAGCCGTAAAGCTTGGATGTAAAGTTTATCATGGACCATATGTTCATAATTTTAAAGAAATTTACAACCTTCTTCAAACCTATGAACTTGCAAACGAAATTAAAAATGAAATTGATCTTGCAAATAACCTGACTAACGACTTTAATAATTCTCAATTTAGAAAAAATAATAAAAATGAATTAATAAATGCACTAGGTGAAAAAATATTGTGTGACACCATAAAAGAAATAAATAAATTTTTAATATGAATATTCTTAAGCCGAGATTTTGGCAAAAAAAATCAAATATTTTTTCTATTTTATTATGGCCAATTTCATTAATATTTTTAATATTATCTATTATCAAAAAAAATATTTCTTCATCAAAAAGTTTTGATATCCCTATCATTTGTGTAGGTAATATTTATATTGGCGGAACTGGAAAAACTCCTCTATCAATTTTTATTATAAATGAAATAAAAAAGACTAAAAAGCCTGTTATTATAAAAAAATATTATAAAGAGCATCGAGATGAACACGAATTAATAAACGAAAGAAATGCTCCATTAATTTTAGACAAAAATAGATCAAAAGCTATTATCGAGGCTAAAAAAAAGGGTTTTAATGTAATCGTCCTAGACGATGGATTTCAAGATCATTCAATCAAAAAAAACTTAAATATCATTTGTTTCAATAATAGGCAATTAATTGGAAATGGTATGTTGTTTCCAGCTGGACCACTTAGAGAAAAAATTAGTTCTCTAAAAAATGCACAAATAGTTGTTTTAAATGGAGAAAAAAATGAAGCGTTTGAGAATTTGATCCTAGGTATATCTAAAAAAATACAAATTTATCATTCAAAGTATATTCCTTTAAATATTGATAAATTCAAAAACAAAAAGCTCATAGCTTTTGCTGGTATAGGTTCTCCGAATAATTTTTTTGAAATTTTAAGAACTAACAGTCTAAACTTGCAAGAAACTTTAGCTTTTCCAGACCATTATAAATTTACTCAAAAAGATTTAGAAACAATCGTAAATAGGGCAGAAAAAAATAATTGTGAAATTATAACAACTGAAAAAGATTATCATAGAATTAAAAATTATAATTTTAAGAGTATAAAATACTTAGAGTTAAAACTTGAAATTTTAAATAAAGATCAATTTATAAAACAAATATTTAATTTTTTATGATTAAAATTTTAAAATACTTCTTTCAGTCAATTATTATTTACTTATTATTTATAATTGTAAAAATTATTGGCCTATCTTTAAGTAGAAGCTTATTTGCTTTCCTCTTTAAAAATATTGGTCCCATAATGAGGTCAAATAAAATTGCGTCAGAAAATTTAAAAAAATTTTCTAAAGAAATTAACAAACAGAGCGAGAAAAATATTATTGACAATATGTGGTCTAACTATGGAATGACTTTTGTTGAATATATTTTTCTAAAAAAATTTAGAAATGAAGACTCTCATATTTTTATTAAAAATGAAAATATATTAAATGAAATTAGAGAAAATAATCAACCAGTTATATTTGTCTCAGGGCATTTCGCAAATTTTGAACTTATGTCAATGGAGATTACAAAAAAAAATATTAAACTTGCCACTATATATAGACCTTTGAATAATGTTTTTTTAAATCCTTTTATGGAACTAATCAGAAAAAAGTTTGTTTGTAAAAATCAAATAAAAAAAGGTCTTTCTGGAGTTAAAGATTGTATTGATTATATAAACAGCAAACATAATATTGCGCTTATGATAGATCAACGTGTAAGCGAAGGAGATAGAATCACGTTTTTTAATTCAAAAGCTTTCACTACTACTTTGCCAGCTCAACTTGCTTTAAAATATAATTTAAAGATTATTCCTATATTTATTGAGAGAAAAAATATTAATAAATTTGAAATGGAAATTTACAACCCTATTGACTCTTCTGTTTTTAAAAATAAATATGAACTATCTTTAGAATTAAATAAGATTTTAGAAGGTATGATTGTAAAAAATCCTAATCAATGGATTTGGAGTCATAATAGATGGAAATAAGAAGATTCTATTTATATTTAAGCTCGGTAAATCTTTTGTTAACTTCTATTGGAGAAAAATATGCCTCTTGTAGCTCAACATTCCAATAGTTTAATTGTTCTAATGGTATTGCTTTCCCTGAAACAGCGCAAATAACGAACTCGCCTTCCTCTATAATATCGAACGAGTTGTGCTTGTAATGAAGTTTAGCTTTTTTTTTGTTCATCTATAAAATATATATATTATATCTTTTCATATGAATATTGCTTTAATAGGTAGTGGCGGAAGAGAACATGCTCTATGCCAAAAAATACATAACTCTAGATTGTGTAAAAAAATAATTTGTATACCAGGAAATGCAGGTACTTCTAAAATTGCAAAAAATATTGATTTAGACCCGCTTAATTTTAAAGAATTATTAAAAATTATTAGATTTTATAATATTAATTTAGTGATTGTTGGACCTGAGGAACCTTTAGTTAATGGTGTTGTTGATTTTTTAAACAAACATAAGATTAAAGTATTTGGACCAAATAAATACGCAGCAAAACTTGAAGGTTCGAAAGCATTTATGAAATCTATATGCCAAAAAAACAACATTCCCACAGCAAAATTTAAAATATGTAAAAACAAAAACGATGTAAATGATTTCTTAAAAAAAATTCATCTTCCTTTAGTTGTTAAGGCTGACGGTTTAGCTGCAGGTAAAGGAGTAACTATTTGCAAAACCAAAAAGCAAGTTTTCAATATTTCACAAAAAATATTTAAAGGTAAGTTTAAAACATCTAATAAATTAATTATTGAAGAATTTTTAGAAGGAGAGGAAGTTAGTTACTTTTTAATTGTAGATAAATTAGATTATAAATTTTTTGGATCTGCACAAGATCATAAACGTGTTGGAGAAAATGATACTGGATTGAATACAGGGGGAATGGGTGCTTATTCACCTGCCCCAATAATAAATCACAAATTAGAAAAAAAAATAATAAATAAAATTGTGAAACCAACTTTAAATGCATTAAAGTTAAAAAAAAAGTCATATACTGGTTTTTTATATGTTGGTTTAATGATTAAAAATAATGAACCTTACTTGATCGAGTACAACATTAGAATGGGAGATCCAGAATGCCAAGTAATAATACCGAGATTAAATACTGACATTTTAAAAATTTTTAATGCCGCTGTATCTAATAAATTAAATAAAATTCAGATAAAATGGAAGAAAATTAAATCTATGACTGTAGTTTTATGTTCGAAGGGATATCCTGGTAAGTATCAAAAAAATAAAATAATTAAAGGAATAAAAAATATAAAACTAAAGAAAAACTCTTTAGTTTATCATGCTGGTACTAGATTAATTAATAATAATTTTTTTTCAGATGGTGGAAGAGTTTTAAATATTTCATCGACAGGACAGTCTTATATAAAAATAAGAAAAGATATCTTTAAAATTATAAAAAAAATAAATTGGAAAGATGGTTTTTTTAGGAAAGATATAGGCTGGAAAGTCATCAAAAAAAAATGAGAATAATAAGTGGACAGCTTAAAGGAAAATCTATTGATTTTTTAAAATCTAGCACAACTAGACCTTTAAAGGACTCTGTTAAAGAAAATATATTTAATGTTATTTCACACTCGAAATTAATTAGTGTAAATTTAAAAAATTCTAATATTTTAGACCTTTACTCAGGAATTGGATCGTTTGGCATAGAATGTATTTCTCGAGAAGCAAAAAAAATTACATTTGTAGAAAAAGATAAAAGCGCAATAAATGTTTTAAAAAAAAATTTGTTATCATTATCTATAGAAGATAAAGCTTTAGTAGTTTCAAATAAAATAGAAAAATTTTTAGAGGAAAAGAAAACTAATAAATTTGAAATTATTTTCCTAGACCCACCTTTTGCAGAAAATTCATATATAAATATATTGAAATTGATCAGTGGAAAAAAGCTATATCAAAAAAACCATATAATAATTTTACATAGAGAGAAAAATAGTTCTGAATATTTAGAAGATATTATGAAAACTTTGTTGGTAAAAAATTACGGACGTTCAAAAATAATTTTTGGAACATTTTTAAACTAATAGATTTTTAGTATAAGTTTTAACTTTTTCTACTGCTGGTTGGTTAAATGGGTTAATTTTAAATAATTTTCCTATTATAACGGTTTCTAGAATAAAGTAAGAAAAAAGCTCTCCTAAAGTAACCTCGTTGTAATTTTTAATTGTAAATTCTCTAAAAGGTATATCTTTTTCAATTAAAGTTTTTATAAATGCATTTTTTTGTGCTTTTTTAATTTGACTTAAACTTTTTTTATTCAAAAATTTTTTTTGCTTTATTGAATTTTTTATAATTATCTTTTCTTTATCTACTAAATCAGAGCTAAAAATATAGAATATTTTGTCTCTTGGTCCATCTAAATAAAGCTGGAGTAAACTATGATGATCTTTGGGAGCGGTTGAAATTGAGGGGAAAAAACCTCCTCCATTTTTACCAAGGCTTTCTGCTATCAGTTGCTGATTCCAGTAAAGAAATTTATTTAATTGGGGGACATAATTAAAAAAAATTATATTTTTGAATTTTTTTTTTTTTAATAAGCTAGTCAATTTAATTACACTATCTCTTAAAAAAGATTTATTTTTATTATTTAAATGTATTAATAAATTTTTTCTTAATTTTTTAATATCTATACCCATAAGATAAGCAGGTACAATTCCAACTTCTGATAAGACAGAAAATCTACCGCCTATATACTTTTTATGTTCTATAAAAAATAATTTCATTTTTTGTGATATTAAATAAAGCGATTTATTATTTTTTTCTGAAATAATGATTATATTTTTAGAATTTTTTTTAATCACTTTTAAAGCAAAAAAATTAGATAATGTTTCAATTGTACTGCCAGATTTAGAAATTATTATAAATAGGGTTTTTTTTTCTCTTTTTTTATTTTTAATCTCTTTTAATTTTTCTTGATTAATATTATTTAAAAATAAAACATTTTTTTTAATTTTTTTTTTAAGAAAACAATGTATAGCTTCAGAGCCAAGTATTGATCCACCCATACCTACAACAATAATTGTTTTAAACTTTTTGAATTGTCTTAAATCTTTAATTTTAAAATTAAAATTAAAATTTTTACTTAATGAATGAAATATGTCTTCTGATTTATCTATGTTTAATTTTATTTTATTAAATATATTTGTATATTTTCTACTTAAATTTAGATTAAAATTTTTTTTTATACTGTTTTTATAAATTATGTTTATATTCTTCACTTGCCAATTTTATTAATTATAGACTTTTCAACACTTGAACTTCCAGCTGACGTAGTTTCTTCAGTTGGAATTTTTAAAATCTTATTTATTTTATTTTTTTTCTCATTATTCGATTGTGTATTTTTAAGTGAACCTGGTTTTGGTATTTCTCTGAAATCAGGAGGTAAATTAAGAGGATCTTTCTTTTTAACTAAAAATTCATCAGTAGTTTTTATTTTTTCGTTCCTAAAAACTTTTCCAGCTTCGTTTATAGAATTGCCACATGAATATAAAAAAATTATTAAAATAGATGGAATGATTACTTTAACTATTTTTTTCATTTTTTAAAAATATATCCTTACATAAAATTGTTAAAATTCCGAATGTTATAAATATATCTGCGATATTAAAAGTAAACCAGTGAAAACTTTTATAATGAACGTCTATAAAATCAGGGACAGCAAAATACACTGCCCTATCATATAAATTACCGAGCGCACCTCCTAATATTAGTGAAAATAACACTTTATCTACCAGTGTTGATTTAGTTATTAAATAAATTAAAAAAATAATTATTCCACTTATTGTAAATGTAATTAAATTGTACGCTATGGTTGATTGATAGCTCATCAAACCAAAACCTATTCCCGTATTCCAAACTAAATCAAAGTTTAAATATTCATTAATGTATAAGCTGCTGCTTTGAATTTGTTGATTTATTATTTTGATTTTGGTTGTCCTATCAAGAAAAAAAATTAACGATACTATTGTTAAGCATATAATATTATTTCTAGATAAAAAAGTTAATGATGAATTAATTTTATTTACAAAATTCATTTTAAATTTTCCTCTATAACTTTCTCACATCTTAAACATTTATTTTCTAATATTTTCCAGCATCGTGGGCACTTATCTCCTTGAGTTTTTGATACAATTATATTTAATTCATTTTTATTTGCAGTTTTAATTTTTTGAGCTTTTGATGTTATAAAATATTCTGCTAAGTCTAACCCTGCTAGCAATTCATAATTTTTTTTATCAGCAGTAATTTTTATCTCAGCCTCTAAACTTGATCCTATTTCTTTGCTAGCTCTTTTTTCTTCTATAGCAATATTTGCTTGTTGTTTAATTTTAAAAAGCTCTTTCCATTTTTCATTTAAAATATTATTTTCCCAATTATCAGGTATCTTTGAAAAAATATGTTCATGAATTGAATTATCATCTTGACCTACTAGGCTATAAATTTCTTCTGTTGTAAAAACAAATATTGGGGCAAACCATTTTAACAAGCAATCTAAAATAATATTTAAAACTACAACACATTCTTTTCTTTTTTTTGATTTTAGACTATCACAATATAAAATGTCTTTTCTTATATCAAAGTAAAATGATGAAAGATCTAAAGTGCAAAAATTTAAGAGTTCTTTATATAATTTATGAAAATTATAATTTTTGAGATTTTCTTGAATAGATTGATCGAGAACAAATATCTTGTGTAATATATATTGCTCTAATTCATTAAAATTTTTATAATCAATTTCGTTTAGAGATTGCTTTTCAAAGTTGTCTTTTAAATTACCTAGAATAAACCTAAAAGTATTTCTTATTTTTCTGTAAGACTCGGCGTGTTGGCTTAAAATACTTTGATCTATTCGTAGATCTTCAGCATAATCTGAAGAGGCTACCCATGCTCTCAATATATCTGCCCCGTATTTTTTTAAAATATCCTCTGGTGAAATTACATTACCAGTTGACTTTGACATTTTTAAACCTTTGCCATCAACTACAAAGCCATGAGATAAAATACTTTTAAAAGGTGCTTTTCCTCTTGTTCCGCAAGACTCTAATAATGAAGAATGAAACCATCCTCGATGTTGGTCTGAACCCTCTAAGTACATGTCTGCCGGCCATTTTAAATCTTTTCTTTTTTCTAAAACGAAACTATGTGTTGAACCACTATCAAACCAAACTTCAACTATGTCATTAAGTTTATCAAAATTTTTTGAATCATAATCGTTTCCTAGAAATTTTTTTGGGTCATCGGTAAACCAGCAATCTGAGCCTTCTTTTTCGTATATTTCAGCAATTTTATCTATGACTTTTTTATCTCTTAAAGGTTCTTTTGTTTTTTTATTAATAAATATAGGCAAAGGAACACCCCACACTCTTTGCCTTGAAACACACCAATCGGGCCTTCCTTCTACCATAGAGAGCAATCTATCTTTACCTTTTGGTGGAAAAAAAGTCGTTTCGTTAATAGCTTTAATTGCTGTATCTCTTAACAAGTTTTTCTCCATCGAAATAAACCATTGCGGTGTTGCTCTATAAATCAAGGGTGCTTTTGATCTCCATGAATGAGGATAGCTATGATGCAGCTTATCATTTTTCAATAATTTATTTTGTTCTTTAAGCTTTTCTATTACTAATGGGTCAGCTTTAAAAATATGTGTTTTTACAAAATAAGGTATTTCCTCTGTATAAAGACCAGCATTATCCACTGTGTAACTAGATGATATATTGTTTTTTAAACATAAATTAAAATCATCTGGTCCGTGACTTGGAGCACAATGGACTATTCCTGTTCCTTGATCAAGATTAACAAATCCTGCATCTAACATAGGGATGTCATAATTAAAACCCATCTTGTTAAATGGATGGCTGCAAATAGTTCCTTGGAATTCAGACCCTTTAAAAGTTTTTAGTATTTTATAATTTTTAATTTCACAAGAGTTTACTATCGACTCTATCAAATTAGTAGCCACTACTATCTTTCGGTCATCAAAGTTTTCTAGCTTATCAATTTCAACTACTGAATATTCAATATTTTTATTAAATGCTAAGGCTTTATTCGCTGGAATGGTCCAAGGTGTTGTTGTCCAAATTATTATGTTTAAGTCTTTAAGAAAATCTTTTGAAGTATCTTTCACTTTAAATGCTACAAAGATTGTGTTGGACGTATGATCCATATATTCAACTTCAGCATCAGCTAAAGCTGTTTTTTCAACAGTAGACCACAAAACGGGCTTAAATCCTTGATACAAGCTTCCATCTAAAAGAAATTTACCAAGTTCTCTTATAATCTGAGCTTCAGCCTCATTACTCATTGTTGAATAATAGTTTTCAAAATCACCAACTACTCCCAATCTTTTAAATTCTTTAATATGAACTTGAATCCATTCTTTTGCAAACTCTCTACATTCTTGTCTAAAATCTTTTATTGGAACTTCATCTTTATTTTTTTTCTTTTTTTTATATTGTTCTTCAATTTTCCACTCGATAGGGAGACCGTGGCAATCCCATCCAGGCACATACACGGAATCCTTGCCATTCATTTGATGAAAACGAATAATCATATCTTTTAATATTTTATTAAGCGCGGTGCCCATATGAATATGACCATTCGCATATGGGGGGCCATCGTGTAAAATAAATTTTTCTTTTCCCTTTGAACTTTTTCTGATTCTTTCAAAAATTTTATTTTTCTCCCACTTTTCTAAAATTTTAGGTTCTTTTGTAGGAAGACTAGCTTTCATAGAAAAAGAAGTTTTGGGTAATTGTATCGTTTCTTTAGACATTATTTATTTTGCTTTAATTGTATCAATGGTTATTTGTTTTTTTAAATGTTCAAGATTTTTAAACTTTTTTTCAGGTCTTATAAACTTTTTAAAACTAATGCTGATCTCTTTATTATATAAATTTTTATTAATTCCAAATATATTTGTTTCTAATAACAAATTTTCTCCATTAAAAGTTGGTCTATACCCCACATTGGCTATACCTTTTTTACTAAATTTTTCTCCTTTGACTTTTACGGCGTAAACTCCTAATCGGGGCGTGATATAATCATTCAATTTTATATTACATGTCGGAAAACCTATTTTCCTTCCTCTTTTTTCACCTTTAACAACTTTACCAACAATAGTCCACTCTCTGTTCAAAATTTTATTGGCTTCCTTAATTTTACCTAAAGAAATTTTTTTCCTTGTTAATGTTGAAGATAAAATTTTATTTTTAATACTTAATGGTTTTGTTATTATACTCTTATAGCCATATTTTTGTTCAAATTTTTTTAATATTTTAATATTTCCTTTTCTTTTAAAACCAAATTTAAAATTTTTACTTACATATAGAAATTTACATTTAGTTTTTTTATAGATTATTTGTTTAATAAATTTTTCTGCTGAGAGTGAAGAAAAATATTTATTAAACTTAATTATAATTAAAAAATCTAGTTTTATTTTTTTTAATTGATCTTTTTTTTGCTGTAATGAATTTATTCTGTGATTTTTTATTTTTGAATTAAAATACATCACAGGAACAGGTTCAAATGTCATAACTCCAAATGGTAATTTTTTTTTCTTTGCTTTTTTTTTTGCCTGACTGATTACTTTTTGATGACCTAAATGTATTCCATCAAAATTACCTATAGCTAAGATACTATTGCAATGTTTTTTATTTATCTTAGTGTTATTATAAATCTTCATTCTACCATTTAAGTTCTTTTTGATAATAATTGACCTTTACATTGTATTTTTTTAAAAGCACTTTTAGATCATCATCATTACTAAACTCGTTTCTATGTACTCCGTTAGAAATAAATAAGCAGTCTTTATTTATATTATTTGCACCTTTAACATCTGTTCTAAGATTGTCTCCTATAATTAAAACTTTTTCATTACCATTAAAGCACATTTTATAGATTTCTTTATGAGGCTTACCATAATAAACCGTTTCTCCACCCAAATCTTCAAATATTTTAGCAATATAGCCCGCACAGTATTCTTCTTTATTTCCTCTATGAACAATTAAATCTGGATTAGTACAAACTAATTTTTTAGTAATATGTTTGATTAAAAAATTTTTATAATAATCTAAATATTTTTTATGTAATTGAGTTTTATTATCATCAGGACCATCCTCATCGAATAAACCAGTGCAAAGGATAAAATCACAATTATCAATAGTCGTTTTATTTTCTTTTACTTTTTCAAAAATTGAGGCGTCTCTTGGAGGTCCTAAATGAAAAAAATTTTTTCCAAATTTATTTTGATTTATAGCATGCATAGCTGCTTCTCCTGAGGTCATAACGTTAGAAAGGTATTCTTTATTCATTTGAATGGTAGTTAAAAAACTAATTACGTTAGCACTGGGTCTCGGAGCATTTGACAAAAACACTATTTTTTTTGAGGCATTATTTAATTTATCTATAACTTCTATAGCTTTTTCATTTAAAGTTATGCCATCATGTACTACCCCCCAAAGATCAATTACAAACGTTTCATAATAATCAAATATTTCTGATAAATGGTTAAGTTTTCTCAATTTTCTAATCTCTTTTTCGTTTAACTCTAAAATTTGTTCTAAAATATAGTATTTATGCCTTTTTTTTTATGATTTATGCCCCTTGAAATATTACTAAAACTTACCATATCAGCCATATATAAAAATTTATAGGAGAAATATATATGAAATTTAGACCTTTGCACGATCGCGTGCTTATTAAAGTGTTGGATAGTGATGAAAAAACGGCTGGTGGAATAATTATTCCAGATACAGCAAAAGAAAAGCCGCAAGAAGGAGAAGTCGTTGCTGCAGGTCCTGGCGCTAAGAATGAAAACGGTAACCTTACGCCTATGGACGTTAAAGTAGGAGATGTAGTTCTTTTTGGGAAATGGTCAGGTACAGAAGTAAAAATAGACGGCAAAGAGTATAGCATTATGAAAGAGTCGGACATAATGGGAATTTCAAAAAGTAAAAAATAACTTTAAAGGGGAATTAATAAAATGGCAAAAATAATTAAATTCGATACAGAGGCAAGAACTAGAATGCTTAATGGAGTTAACACGTTAGCTAATGCTGTTAAAGTGACTTTAGGTCCAAAAGGAAGAAACGTTGTTATGGATAAATCTTATGGTGCTCCAAAAATAACAAAAGATGGTGTTTCAGTTGCTAAAGAAATAGACCTTGAAGACAAGTTTGAAAATATGGGCGCACAAATGGTTAAAGAAGTTGCAAGCAAAACTAACGATAATGCTGGAGATGGAACAACTACTGCTACAATACTCGCGCAAGCTATAGTTACTGAAGGCTTAAAATATGTGACAGCCGGAATGAATCCTATGGATATAAAAAGAGGAATCGATAAAGCTGTTGAACACGTAATTGAAAAATTAAAATCATCTTCAAAAAAAGTGAAGGCTAATGAAGAAGTTGCACAAGTTGGAACAATATCTGCTAATGGTGAAAAGTCTATTGGCGATATGATTTCAAAAGCAATGCAAAAAGTTGGTAACGAGGGTGTTATTACGGTTGAAGAAGCTAAAGGTGTTGAAACTGAACTTGATGTAGTTGAAGGTATGCAGTTTGATAGAGGTTATTTATCCCCTTACTTTGTAACTAATACAGAAAAAATGACTACAGAATTAGACAATCCTCTAGTTCTTCTAGTTGAAAAAAAATTAACAAATTTACAACCGATGGTTCCGCTTTTAGAGTCTGTAGTTCAGGCTAACAGACCTCTAATGATTATTTCTGAAGATGTTGAAGGTGAGGCTTTAGCAACTTTAGTGGTAAATAAACTAAGAGGTGGATTAAAAGTTGTAGCTGTAAAAGCTCCTGGATTTGGCGATAGAAGAAAATCTATGTTAGAGGACATTGCTATTCTTACAGGGGGACAAGTGATATCGGAAGATATTGGTCTTAAATTAGAAAATGTTAAAATCAATGATTTGGGTTCTTGTAAAAAAGTAAAAATTGACAAAGAAAATAGTACTTTAGTTGCAGGTGAAGGTAAAAAATCTGACATAGAAGCAAGATGCAATCAAATCAGGTCTGAGATAAATGAAACTACTTCTGATTATGATAAAGAAAAGCTTCAAGAAAGATTAGCTAAGCTCGCTGGAGGTGTTGCCGTAATTAAAGTTGGTGGCGCTACAGAAGTTGAGGTTAAAGAAAGAAAAGACAGAGTTGAAGATGCTCTTAATGCCACAAGAGCTGCTGTTGAAGAAGGAGTGGTAATTGGTGGTGGTTGTGCCCTACTTTACGCTGCCCAAGATTTAGACGGCGTAAAAGTTAAAGGTGACGATCAAAAAGCTGGTGTAGAAATAGTTAAAAAAGCTCTTCAAGCTCCTGTAAGACAAATTACAGCAAATGCCGGTGTTGATGGTTCTGTGGTTGTTGGAAAACTTATAGATGGCAAAAAACTTTCTCAAGGTTACGACGCACAAAACGAAGAATATGTAGACATGTTTGCTAAAGGTATTATAGATCCAACTAAAGTTGTTAGATCAGCA
>Ga0209425_10003054_pt1 | contig 18109 bp, 32 predicted proteins | sample COG_05_FD_184749 | JGI IMG/M metagenome (GOLD analysis project Ga0209425, IMG submission 184749) | Pelagic Microbial community sample from North Sea - COGITO 998_met_05 (SPAdes) (version 2) | ecosystem: Environmental > Aquatic > Marine > Neritic zone/Coastal water | place: Helgoland, sampling...
ACCAACCATACCAAAGTGTATACAGTAGAACAGCCGAAGCCGCTCCCCACATCACTTTCCAATTAAATTTTTCGTTATTACTTGCGATCCATGTACCTAATGTTTGTACGGAATCATTTGCGATAACTGCGTAACCTGCGAACAGGAAACCTACAGCCATCCATAGGGTGAGTGCGTCCATTCTTATTTCTCCTCTGCTTGCCGCTTTTACCACGGCGCTCACATATTAAGACAGGGCTCGACGTTGCCCTGCTGGTAACATCATTGTTACGTTTTATTTATAGCATCAATTTAGATTAATGTCAAGAATGAAGATTAAAGTTTTGTTACAAAAAAATAGCACCCGAAGGTGCTATTTCTATTTTATTGATTCTTTCCAGTTGCAGTTTCTTTTTCTGTGTCCGTTCCAAGCCATAAAGCCTCCTAGTCTTAATGAATAGTAAGCCAAGTAGTTCATAACGTAGAAACCGTTTACATTAATGTTAATATCTCTAAAGATTTCGTCTGCTCTTTTTTGTGATATTACACCAAGTGTATCTTTCTTGTTCTTGTGTAAAAGTGTTTCATACTTATAAGCATAGTCGTGTACGAGTCCGCCCATAAGTAAAACGCCGACAGGAGAAAAGAACGTATGCAAGAACTTAGGAATACTTGCTCCGTCAAATGTAAATCCTGCAGGAATAACATAGTCTTTGTCATTTAGATTGTAGTGAAAATCTTCTGCAAGTTGCCAATGTCTAACACCTAATAGCCACATGATGATACCTTTGAAAAAACCCTTGTCCTTAGTCTTAATTGGTAATGGTTTTAACACAGGCATGTCAGTGTGTTTATAAGTATGACAAGGCGCTTTTCTCTTATCGAATCTGTTAATGATGAAACCTATGATGACAACTATTATTAAAATAGTCCACATCCAAAACTTCATCGCGAGTGTTAGTAATAGATCCATTGGTTCGCTCCCGTTGTGTATACTATCGTATTTAGTATTATAACGGAGTTTTATCTATCCAAGGAGTAAATTCTTTGCCTATAACAACTATGCAACCTGCATTTTCGTCTAGCATAAGAACTACTGAAAAACTGCCAGTTTTTGGGTTGACATACATTCTTAGTTCGTTTTCGAAACTGCCGGCTTGGCCAGGAATCAATATCATTCCTTTGCCTTTTAACAAAGGAAGCTCATCATACTGTGATATTACAGAATTAAGATTCTCGATGTCTGTGCAATTGATAAATGAAGGTAATAGTCGCCATAGTACTTCCGGCTGAGTTGGTTCTGTTGCAGGTGGGTTTGTATTAGCGTGACTTAACATGCCGCCGTTAACATTAGTTACGAAAACGAACAGCAAGGCAAATAGTAATGTTTTCATGTTTTTTTCCCTTCATTAGTATTTAGTGTATAAATACTTTTAATATAACTTTTAAGGAACAGGTATGGCTTACTCGGATAAGGTACTTGATCACTACGAAAACCCCCGCAATGTTGGAAGTTTAGATGCTAAGGCAGTTAATGTTGGTACAGGCATGGTTGGAGCACCTGCATGTGGCGATGTTATGAAACTTCAAATTGAAGTAGAGGATGATGTTATAACAGATGCCAAATTTAAAACATATGGCTGTGGCAGCGCAATAGCAAGTTCAAGTTTAGTAACACAGATGGTCAAAGGTATGACACTAGATCAAGCCTCTGATGTTAAGAACATGGACATTGTAGAAGAACTTGCTCTACCACCTGTGAAGATACATTGTAGTGTTCTTGCAGAAGATGCAATTAAATCAGCAATAGCAAATTATAAATCTAAACACAAAGAATAGACTGTTATTTCTTTTCCATTAACTTAACTGCTTTGTCGTAATCTTTTTGAGCAACAAGTCCTTCGCGCAATAACTTCTCGCGGTTAGCCATATGTTTCATTTGTACTTCGTCTTTTGATCCGCCAAAGTATGCTACAGCATGTCCTTCTTCAACAAGTATTTCAGTGGCTCGTTTATCTTCAATAAGGAAGTCTCCAAGGACTCTTCCAAATTTTCCTCTGCTATCTTCTCCGCTTCTGTCAATTTCTGTTTTGAGAATTGAGATAGATCCGATTGGTAATAATTCTTTAAGTCTTGCCTTTGATGCGAGTCCAAATGTTTTCTCTACTTTATCTCTTGTACGTGATTCAGGTGTGTCAATACCCATCATGCGAACACGTTCTTTGTGCATCCACATTCCAAAACCTAAGTCGATATCTACATCTACTGTGTCGCCGTCTACTACTCTTAATACCTTACATTTATATTCATACATATTGTTCGCTCCTGAATTATATGAGTATTTATTCTATACCTAGTTTATTATAGGCCTCTTCAAATCCTTCTTCATGTATGTATGATTCTTCATTATACCATACACGTTTAAAATAACCATCGTAGCAATCTAGAATGCAATCTTCACTTGCATTGAGGTGCCCTTTTACTAACCAAAAAATCCTATAAGCATCTTTCTTATTAATCTTTAAGGCCTTCGCCTTTGTCCTTGTATGCCCATTCATCTGTATGTCCAACACTCCATTTAGGGTTATTTTCTACTGTATAATTCTGTGTACAAACTTTAAAGTCTGGTGTTTTTCTTTCTGCTGGCACTAGACTTTGATCTGTAAACACAACTCTATTATTTGGTTGTGCTGCTATTTGTCCATTGTCTAGTTTGATAACGTTAAATGATTTATGCTCTGGATCGTGTTCAGCAAAGTTAGTATCGAGTGTACTGTTTTGTGCGTGACAAGTATCTAGTGTGAACATGTATTCACCTTTGTGCATTTTACGATCCTTACCAAAGAACTCACAATCTGCTAACATAGGTTTTTTAATTACTGTAATATCATAATCAAAGCAATCCCATATCTGTAGAGTATCTAATGGCAGTTGATTATCTTTATCATAATCTTCTTTCCATACAAATGCTGATATAGGAAGTTTGTCGTATAGTGCGCCATATTCTAGGAGTAGCGTTTCAAAGTATAATGCTTTACCTTGTATGCTTCTAACACTTATCCACATTCCAGGAGTTAGTTCACCATGTCCCTTTTGATGATCATAAAGATATTCTTTCTTTACATACACTTCAACGGGCGGTAGATTATGTACTAGAAAAGCCACATATACTCCTGTGTTAATTATGTATGTATTTATTAAATTACTGTTTAAGCAGCGTAAGGACGGCCTTCTTTTAAGCCACCTGTGTTAGCGTTATCAGTTAATGCTCCGTTGTTGTCTGAAGCGTGATATCTAGTAGGGAGTTGTGTAGCATCTGCTGTAACGTCTGCGTAACGCCCTGCTTCTACTACATTACGTGCTGCTCTATCAGCATTAGCAAGTACAAGTTTTTGATCTTGTCTAGTTTTCTTTAGTGCTTGTGTTGATATACCGTTGGCTGCCATCGTATTCCCTTATTTTATATATTTTTTTAATAATAGGTATGCAGCATAACATACAAACAAATATACTGTTGCTACTCCTACATCTAATATATGTTCTCGCATATGATAGATAAACTCTATGCCTGCTTGAACATCTCCCATAGTAGCAGGATCAACCGTAATAGTTTCTACCTTGCCATCTTGGTTGAACTCTATAGCGGTTCTTTCTGTTTCATTTGCTGCCATTGTTTCTGTTCCTATATTACTATTTATGTTAAATACATATATGTTCAAAGCAATAAAAAAGTGGTGGAAAAGTTATGGCGAATGCGAGGAAGAGCTTGCAAGATTAGGAATATATTCATATACTAACGCATACGGACATCCAACATATTTACATACTAAAGAAGATATTTCAAATGATAGACAAAAAACCGATAAACGAATTATTAAAAAACCTAAAAGATAGCGGCAAATATCGAGTTTTCAACGACATTATCCGTGAACGCGGAGATTTTCCTAGCGCAATCTGGTATGGTCCTTACAATATTAAAAAGATAGTTAACTGGTGCAGTAATGATTACTTAGGTATGGGTCAACATAAAGTTGTTATAGATGCTATGCATACAGCATTAGACCAAACAGGATCAGGCAGTGGTGGTACAAGAAATATTGGTGGCACAAGTCATTATCACGTAGCTCTTGAACACGAACTAGCAACACTACACAATAAAGCCAAAGCATTATTATTCACAAGTGCCTACGTTGCTAACGAATGGAGTCTTATTTCATTACCTAAGATTATACCGAATCTTGTTTACATAAGTGATAGTAACAATCATGCTAGTATGATTGAAGGCATAAGAAACAGTAGAGCACCTAAAATAATTTGGCAACACAACGATTTAGAACAACTAGAAGAATTATGTGCAAGTGCTGTACTTGCAGGGCAGACACCTTGCATAGTATTTGAATCAGTTTACTCAATGGATGGTGATATATCACCAATGAAACAGATATGTGACATTGCAGACAAGTATAAAGCAATCACATATATTGACGAAGTCCACGCTGTTGGACTTTATGGGGAGCACGGAGGAGGCTGGACAGAGAAATTAGGGTTACAAAACCGTATTGATATAATCAATGGCACACTTGGAAAGGCCTTTGGAACCCAGGGCGGATACATTGCTGCTGATGCAGAAGTTATTGATGCTATACGTTCAGTCTCGTCCGGCTTTATCTTTACTACTTCAATGAGTCCTGTTACTTGTGCAGGTGCATTGGCTGCTGTAAAGTATTTGAAAGATCATAATGAAGTAAGAGTAAAGCACCAAGAACGTGCTAGGAAACTTAAACATCGTTTACAGAAGAATGGTATAGAAGTTATGGAATGTAGCACAACACATATTGTTCCTGTGCTTGTTGGTAATGCTAAGAAGTGTAAAGCAATGAGTGATAGATTATTAAACGAACATAGTATCTATGTTCAACCAATTAACTATCCTACAGTTGCAGAAGGTACAGAGCGATTAAGATTTGCTCCTACACCTTATCATGATGATGGAATGATTGAGGATCTTATTTTAGCTCTTCAGAAGACTTTTGAGCATCATCAGGAGTAAGCCTAAATATATCATCTAGGTTGTCAGGAGTTCCTGATTCAAATATAATAGAATTTGCTTGTAGTGACTTAACAGTGTGTGGACTCATTTCAGCAATGTCAACTGTTTTACCTTCTTCTAATATTGCAGCAGTAGATTTGCCTGTTTTGATATCTGTAAAAATTATTTGAAACCTTCCAGCATTTATAAACCAACTCTTCTTTCTGTCTTTATGAATAACAACAGTTGTTTCGGCGCCTGCTTTTTCAAATACTAATATCTTTCCGCAGTAAAATTGGTTTGATGCCCATACTATTTCGTAACCCCAATCTTTATCAATCTTTCCTGTAGGTGATATATTCATTATGTTCTCTTTTCTTTTATCTCGTCAATTAGTCCGTACTCGAGTGCTTCCCCTGCACTCATAAATTTATCACGCTCCATGTCCGCAGCAAGTTCGTCAAACGTTTTACCTTTGCTATTATGCTTTTCATAGATAGCAGTAAGTTCTTTTTTCATTTTAAGAATTTCTTCTACTTGAATCTGCATGTCGGTTGCCTGTCCTCTTGCTCCACCACTAGGTTGATGTATCATATGTCTAGCATTAGGTAACATATATCTCTTTCCTGGTGCACCTGCTTGAGCTAACAAAGATCCCATAGAACATGCTTGTCCCATAACAAATGTTGCGACTTCGGGTTTAATAAATTGCATTGTATCGTAGATGCACATGCCTGCTGTAACAACTCCGCCTGGGCTGTTAATGAATAAACTAATTTGTTTATTAGGATTTTCGCTTTCTAAAAACAATAACTGTGCTACAATAAGGTTAGCCATATGATCTTCAACTGGACCATTCAGCATAATAATTCTTTCTTTCAGTAGTCTACTATAAATGTCAAAAGCTCTTTCGCCTTTTTGAGTAGTTTCAACTACCATTGGTACTAGTGCCATATTTGTTTGTTCCTTTTCGTTAATCATAATGCTATTATAATTTATTATTATACAATTGTCAATTCTTATTTTGAACTAATAAATCCTTTTACAGTTATATTTTATCAAAAAAATAGTTGACACTAATATAATGTGAGTATATACTGTAAGAACAATGAAGCATTGACCCATTGATTCGTCAAGCAGTCGTGCATAACTGATGCCCTAGTAATTTGTTACACAGGCACACAATTGGAGAAGTAAAATGGCAAACCCATTAAAGCAAAAACTTACACCCTATAATCGCCAGACAGAAATCAACAAGTACCTGGCAAAATTTAAAATTCCATTCGAAATGAAAGATGACGCAATTGATTTGCGTACTATGTCGGACAACTACCCTCGTGGTATTATACCACTTGATGATATTGCAGAAGCAATTGATATTGTACTTGGTCCTGACAAGAAGCCTGAAGTCCAAGACCCATACGATCCTAAAGAAGGTATTGTAAAGTTTGGTTGGATTGATTGGGAAGATATGTATTTGTGGCCTAGGTTCCAACGAGATGTTGCACCTAACCATTTATATAAGATTGAACAAGACTACGAACATACTGCGGTGCTGTTGCCAACTGCTATACTAGTAGATGGTATGTACATGCTGTGGGACGGACATCATACATCACAAGAAATGTTTAGACAAAAGTATACTACATACCCTATGTGGTATATCGATACAAATATGATTACTGCTGAAACTGTAACTGAAGCAGGGTTTACTGACAAGGTAGAGTATGCTGTTTGGTTAGCAGGACAAAACATGATACGTATTAACAGTCGTAACAAACGTAAACTACATGCTTATGATGAGTTTATGATCCTACTTGAAACAAAAGACAGTGCAATTGTACAAATGAATAACGTTCTTACTGCTACAGGGTTCAGTCCTAAACGTAATGCTAACACTCCGAATGCATTCAGTCAGATTAAAAGTGGACAAACTATCTTTGAAATGACTGACGACTACGGAGTCAAGGGCAAATATTTCAAACGTGCATTGCAATTCCATAACACACATTGGACAAAGGCTGCGGCTGAATTAGAGATATGGAGGCCTATGGCATTGTTATACAAGATGGCTGAAGTTGAAGGCTTTACAATTGATGCTGCCTTTGATGATGAACTAGGTAAACTGTTTATCAAACTATGGGGAGACCCAGAGTCAGTACAAAAAGGACTCAAGGACAACTATGAGAATGCTCTGCACACCAAAGGGTTTACTAATCCAAGAGACCATGACCAATGGCGTGTGTACGATTCTATCGTAAACTTATATAATAGTACAGTTGGACGTATCACACTTCCAACAGCACAGTGTAGGTGGTAACATGAAATTCTTATACTTAATGAAAGACCCTCTAGGTAGTGGTGATTGTAAGATTGGTATCACAGGATTCGATCATGCTAAAACAAGACTAGGTGTCTATCAAAATAGTTATAGTGCGAACAGTAATATAGCAACGTTCAATCATTTATGGTATGGCAAGCCTAATCCAATTAGCAAGTTAGAAAGCGTACTAAAAGATACATTTGGATATGCAATAATGCTTGAAGGTAGAGGGTTTTCGGAATGGATTGCAGAGCCAGAAGATGTAATTCTATCCAAAATAAAAGAAACTATAGAAGATTATCATTTTCATGTGTACAAGGCTGATACAGATATCAACATATACAGTATAGATTCTGTAATAAAAAGGTTGACAAACAGTGAATAATTTGTTATAATATACTTAATAATTAGGCAAACAGAAAGGCAAAAAACTATGGCATTAGAAACTAGATCACTCGATAGAATCAATCGTCAATTCCGTGAAATGAATGCAGTTGCTCCCAATATGTACTGGCAGCACGGCACACTATGGATAGATACTAACGATAAGGCACATCTTACAATTATAAAAGATGCTATGTTAGAGGACGTTTTGGATATAAAATACACAGTAAAATTTAATTTGCTCAAGGCTACGGAAACAGAACCGTGGGACCAATGGGCAATGGATATCGTGGAGGCAGCATAATGAGAACTCAACCGCAAGACATTATTAAAAAACTAGAAGCCGACAACAGTCGACTAGTAAAAGAGCAAGTTATTGAAGACGCAATGCAGGAAGGACTAGACGAGTTCTTTGAAGGTCTTGCATGGACACTAGATAAGTTACATACGTTTGGTGTAAAGCAAGTACCAGAGCGTGTTGAAACTCCTCAGCGTGGACAAGGACTTGCTTGGCAACCATTTACAGAACTTGCAAATGCGTTGTATACTAGAAAACTCACTGGACATGCAGCCAAAGATGCTATTGAACTTGCAATGAATGTTGCAACAGTAGAACAATGGAATGGCTGGTATAGACGTATCCTTATAAAGGATCTACGTTGTGGCGTCAGTGAAAAGACAGTTAATAAAGTTGCAAAGAAACTTAAACTGGAAAAGTATAAAGTTCCTGTGTTTGAGTGTATGTTAGCCCACGATAGTGCCAACCATGAGAAAAAGGTAAAAGGAAAGAAGTTACTGGAGCCGAAACTAGACGGCGTCAGATGCATTACAGTAGTGGACTATGAAAGTAGAGTCGTTACACAATATACTAGGAACGGTAAGGTCCTGGATAACTTTTCACATATTACAGAAGCATTAGAATACTATATGGATGAGATTGGTCGTTCGTATGTACTAGACGGTGAAGTAGTAAGTGATAGTTTCCAAGATCTTATGAAACAAGTACATAGAAAGAGTGATGTAAAAGCACAAGATGCTAGACTTGCCCTGTTTGATATTATTCCATTAGTAGAATGGAAGAAGGGTGAAAGTGTACAAGGACAAAGACGTAGAAGCAAGATGCTTGAAACGTTTAAGAATATATTTGCTGACACAAAATGTATTGAGATTGTTCCACAAACAGAAGTGGATCTAGATACTATGGTTGGTGAAGTTGAGTTCAAAGACTATAATAAGAAGATGGTTGAAGAAGGCTACGAAGGTATTATGATTAAGGACATTGATAGTGTGTATCAATGTAAGAGATCGACTGCGTGGCTTAAGATGAAACCGTTTATTGAGGTTTCATTGGAGGTTAAAGATGTTGAAGAAGGAACAGGACGAAACGAAGGAAAACTTGGTGCATTCGTTTGTGAAGGTATTGATGACGGAAAGAAAATTAATGTTAATGTCGGTAGTGGCTTTAGTGATGCTAATCGTGATGAGTTTTGGACTGGTCGCGCTAATATCCCAGGTCAAGTTGTAGAGGTAAGAGCTGATGCAGTTACACAGAACCAAGACGGAACATACAGTTTACGTTTTCCAAGGTTCTTAAGATTCAGAGGCTTTATAGCAGGTGAGAAAATCTAACATGGATAGTAAGTTAATAAACTTTGCTAATATTCAATGTGATATAAAAAGCCTTGTAAACACTATTGCACTACAAGGCAAGGATCTTGTTGGAGTTGAACTTGGTATCTATCGTGCGGAGAGCTTCTGCACTTTGTTACAATGTGTACCTAACATTAAAAAACTGTATGGTGTAGATAATTGGCAACCTTATGTTGATTACATTAAAGATCCGTATGACGGCACACCTAACGGAGCCAGCACTGACAGAGAAATTGAATACAGTAAGTTTATGGCTTACCACGCTATCAAATACTGTGCAAATAATCACAAGGCTGAAGTACTAGAAATGGACAGTACCGAGGCAGCAGAGAAGTTTGATGATGAAAGCCTAGACTTTATCTTTATTGATACCTATTACAGCAAAGAACAAGCAGAGAAAGAGTTAGATGTATGGTATCCTAAAGTAAAACAGGGCGGATTGTTCATGGGCCACGATTATGACACAACGATCATTCAAATGATTGTTCACGAGCATCGACACAAGAACAATGTGACTACTCCATTAGCAACGTATGATAAGTGTTGGGCTTGGCATAAATGAAGAAGTTCACTGTTGATATAAATGTTGGAGACACTATTATGGTCGGACGTTGGAAGAACGTTCCTATCAAAGTAGTTGACATTGAACTCGACAAAGAAGGACAACCTGTACTAATATCTAACACAGGCAAGAAACATCTATTTGCTTGTAGAGTAGGCAAACTATCTCCGGGAGGGCTTACACCTACTCAAATTATATCAAGAGCTAAAACAGCAACAAGGAAAAAGTAATGTATAAAATTGAAGATATCGAAACAGGAAAGAGTTACGGGTGTAAGTTTAAAGTAACTACAATGTTAGACACCCACGGTCGCCCGCCAGGGCTATCAGACACACCATTGGCAGGCCCAGGAGAGTATGAAGGATTTGGTGTTATACAAGTGCGTGATAGTAACAGCAAACTTGTAGAAGTATACGATACAAAAGCTCGTAAAACATTTCGTGTAGGCTTCGATAGCATCTGGGATATAGATGATGTTGAGTATGTTGATGCAAATGAATAACAATGGACCAGTATTTGAAAAAGGTTATCCTAGTTACGAAGCAGTCAACCCAGTTCAAAGAACTTATGAAGTTACATACCCATCAGGTCAAACAGTACAATGGAAGAACTATACCATAACAGACTGTCTTATAAAATTTAATGGACATAACAGTATGTATGATTATCAACTTAAAATTAAAGAGCTCAACAAATGATTTTAAGAATTGGTGTTAGGGGAAGTAAACTAGCATTAGCATATGCAGAACGTGTGTGCAATGAGCTTTCTTGTGATACTAAAATAGAAATCATTAAAACAGACGGAGACTTGTTTCCTGATACTCCAATACACGAGATAGGTGGCAAGGGTGTGTTCTGCAATGCTATTGAATATGCACTTGCACAAGATATTATTGATGTTGCTGTTCATAGTTTAAAAGATATGCCCGGAGATGTAGAACATCCAGACTTACATATATGTGCAGTGTTAGAACGTAATAGACCGCATGATGTTCTTATAGGTAATGTGTTTGATGGCTTTACATTAGGTACTAGCAGTCCTAGGCGTAAAGCACAACTAGAAGAACTATATGCTAATCAAAATATACAGATTAAACCTATTAGAGGTAATATAGATACTAGACTTACTAAACTAGATTCAGGAGAATATGATGCTATTGTACTTGCAGAAGCAGGACTAGATGCATTACAAATTAAAAGAGATTACATTAGGTTACCTATTGTCCCAGCAGTTGGGCAAGGTATTATTGCATTACAAACACGCAAAGATGATGTAACGACAAACGAAATTGTTAGCAAAACAAATCATAAACTTACATATGAACAGGCAAAATTAGAAAGAGCATTGTTAAAAGGCATAGGTGGAGATTGTTCTACAAAAGTTGCAGGTCATGCAACAGGTAGCAATCCTATTAAATTAGAGGCTGTGTATTATGATTGACTGCTATAACCAAGTGTTAATAGCACTGCTTGCTGATAGCTCGCAGGATTTATCCCATAGTTGATCTACTGGACAATTCCATACCCATTGCGGGTCAACATCATTTGCATATAGCCAACTGCTTCTCTTAGAGAAAGGCCCCTGCCCACTTAGTTCCATATCTAATTGTCCTGGCATCCAACTGCAAAAACCAAATGCTAATCTAAAGTCACTAGGTGCATCTCCGTCTGCCATATGATAGAACATGCTTTCGTGGCTGGTAATATTCCACTGACTGTTTACAAACAAACTATGATCGTTGTGCCAACTGTTATCGTGAACCATCCATATGCTGCTCTGCTGTACTGGGCCTCCCCAATACATTTGAAATGGTAGTTCGATATCTAGTTCAAGTTCGTCTGATAGTTTTTTTGCTGTGTGTTTTGTAGGTCTGTTTAGACAAACTGCAAATGCTCCTGCGCTGTTGTTATGTGTAACTAACATAACAGTCTTGGCAAATCTTTTATCAGTCATTGCCGGAGGTGCAATTAGTAATGATCCGGTTTCGGGCTTCACCTTAACTCCAATCTGGTAATGGGCCGCCGTATTTTTTTCCTTTGATCTTCTTACCGCGGACTTTTACTCTATCGGAGCCTACTTTGTGACTTTTGCCACCGTCTCTTGCTCTGTATCCTTGACTCTTGCATGACGCAAGTTGTGACGCACCTAATGCACTATCAGGCTTTCCTGATGTACACAATGCTCTACTTGCTGGTTCTTCTTGAACGTAGTGTGTGTCTATTACTTCTGCAATCTTCATTTAAATATATCCTGATACTTGGTGTACTGCTGATATCAATAATGATTTAGTTTCCAAGTCATCCGCCTCTTTGTCTAGTTTCGAATCGTCTATTAGTCTTAACATTATCTCTTGATATTCCCATTCATCAAGTCCGCCACCGGCAAACTGATCTGAAATGTCTAGTGCCATCTTTGCTCTAGTACTAGCCCAGGGTTTATCTGTTACTAGTGATAATGCTTCTAATACTTCTCTCATCTTACAAGTATTTATCCTTATCCATGAAGTCAAACAGTTCTAAACGATATTTATAAATACCCGCAGCATAATTTAGGATGTCTCTATTGAAACATAAGCACCTAATAGTAAGAGCGGAAGTACTTCGTCCGCCCAGTGATGAAACCCTTGCAAGTGAACAGGTGAGCAATCTGATTGATCTATTGGGTATGAAAATACTGCTAGGGCCATATGCAAAATATGTACACCTAGAAGGTAATAGAGGGCTAACAGTTGCAACAGTAATAGAAACCAGCCATGTTGTTATGCACACATGGGACGAGTCAGACCCTGCTGTTATACAATTGGATGTGTACACCTGCGGAGACCTTGACCCACAAATAGTATTTGATTGGCTAGCACAGTATCAACCCATCAAGAAACAGTTTAAGTATCTTGATAGAGAGTTTGATATACTAGAACAACCGGTCAAGGACATAACGGACACAAGACAGGGTAGATTCACAACACAAGAACTAGTCCAAGCAACTAATGATCTGCTTAATGCTAACCTTAAATCTCGACTTAATTCTTAGAGCAAACTGTGTTGTAGTGATGCAGCCTCTGCTTGAGACTCTCTTGCTCAACAGGATCTTGTTCTTTCTTTAGTTGTTCAATAATCTGCTTGCGTATTTCCCAAGGAGATCGTGCTGAATGTTTTTGTTTTTTATGTTTCATGTTTGTAATGGGGGCCTTAGACCCCCATGTTTTGCTACCAATTGTTTGTAGAACGAACTGTGCGATGTGCTAAAACCATACCTTGGTTTGTGCCATTCTTCACAGCATATCCACTAGTACCGTTAGCATTACGATTAGGCTCACTGCGAGTCATCATTAAGATGCGCTCTTTGCGGGCTCTTTCTTGTGCCAGTCGGTATGTTTTATGTAGATAATCGAATCTGTTCATAACACCCTCCTTTTTAAAGTTAGGTGCGTTCCTTCGACTTGCGTCTACTTCCGTCCTCACGCTGTAGGATGAACGTATAATTATTTAGCGTTATTTTATGTAATCAATTATTTTTTCAAACAGTAATCTGTGTGCAGCACTACCAGGATGTGCATTGTCTGGAAAAAGCACACTGTCTTTACAGAGATCTATTATGCGAATGTTAGCCTCAAGCATTTTAGTAAGTGTTTCTGCACTGTCCTTGCACCCTTGCCTTTCAAATAGGTCACTGTTACAAATAGTGTGTGTCATTGTTGAGGGTATGCCCAATAGTTCACTGCGCCAATCTTCTAGTAGGTAGTAAGGGTCATGCTCCAACAGTTCTGTTATGACAGGGGCCTGGCCTCCTATTATGATGTCCCTAGCGCCTGTTAGCAGAAGCAGCTCATGAAACTGCGCATAGTTACGCAGGGCCTTTTCTCTTGCGAGATCTTCTACCCTAAATTCACGATCCAGGTCCTCGAGTTGTCTATCTCTTAGGCTTTCTGTGTGGAACCATATGATGTAGTCAGGTGCAGTATTGGGATTGAGTGTGTACCATTCGGAGGCCTTGTGTATGCTGCTTCCATTGCTACCCCCAGGTATACTAAAGTTGTGTTTAACACTATGTCCTACACGTTGCAATCGGGCCTGTAAGTGAACCTGTGTTTTCTGTAGTTGTGCTGTCCAGCCTGCGCTTGTACCCCAACTGTCGCCAATGATTGCAATGCGTGCCATGGTTGCTAGTGTATGGTTCTGTCTGGATAACTGCCATACACAGTTTCAAAGTCATCACCTTCGTAGCCCAGTCGCACCCTAAAGTATGCAATAACATGCAGTAGACTCTCTGCTGCTTTTTGACTGCCTAGCTCTGTGCTTTCACTTAGACGTGTGTACTGTGCTTCCAGTGCCTGTAGTTCTTCTTCAAATAGTTCTTCAACGCTAACTGTTTCGTCATAAGTCAAGATGTTCTCCTATCTGTTGCTATACTAGTATTTATTTGCGAGTGGCTCTTGCACGGGCCAGTGTCAGTTCACACTGCTGTATAAGTATGGGCACCGGAGTGCTGTTGCCCATTACAGGGTTACTCCATAACCATTCTTCACCCTCTCTGTTTGCATTCTGTGTGTCACCCAACTGCTGTAGATAGGTGTCTGAAGGGCTAAATGCAGGATCTGTATGTGTCCATATGCGTGCTACATAATCACCTAGTGGTGGTACACCGTCAGGTCCCGCCCATTCAGCAAAGTCTATCTTGCCTGCGTTATAGTATGCTTTGGCCCAAGGACATACTTCTATTATACGTTCAAAGTATGCAGGCCAATCTACTGTCTCTTGTGCGTTCTCTGCTGCACGATCCATAGCATCTCGTATAAACTGTGGTACGTCCTGTGTCATCTAAAGAAGTACGACCTCAATACTGTATCAAAGTACATGTACGCTGTGTATGCACTGGCTACTAGTACTAGTGCTAGTGTTATTAATCCCTGTTTCATACACATATTTACACAAAACCGTTTTGGCTAAACGCACTATTGACACAGAACGCTAGTATGCTATAATGTACACATGAATGAACTATTAAAGGCTATTAGGACTAAAAGAACAAGATGATGCCTTATGTAAAGTTATTGTTAGTGTTACTTGCAGTGTATGCAGTACCTCTCTTTATGCTGTACATGTGGGATCAAGAACAGCCCGTAAAGCCGCGAAGCGGTCGCGATAGACCCTAGAGCTGCGAAGCAGCAAGCGGTACGCTTGATTTGGCAGGAGAACTATTAATGTACTATATCAAACTATTCACTTACTGTACACTCTACTGTGTGCGCCTGGTGCTGCTAACTGGCTTCGGAGCAATAGCATACTGTACCGGCACTGTAACTGAACTGTGTAGGGACTGGGAACTTGTTAAGCCCAAGAAGGATGACACGGATGATGATGACTACTACAATGACCCTGACAGCCTAGGCATTTAGATAATAGTAGCGCATTACGAGAGTGGGAACACTCAGTAAATACTCTATATGAGATACACATACAACGTATACAGTGGCGACGGCACACTAGTAGAAGCACAGCTCAACAGTGAAGAAGAAGCACAAACTGTAATAGCACACTTGGGTGATGCAGGTGTTGATACACGTGACTTCACTATTAAACAGGTAGAACACTATACTACTACTGGACTGGGAAGAGACCCTGACTTACACTAATAGGTTACTGTACTAAACGACAAGAATAATCTAATTGTTCGGTTCAAATAAATCAATTGTTTGGCTCAATTAATTCAATTGTTTGAATCGTTTGGTAGAGTATTTTATTAATGCCTCACTTACCATGCTCTTTTGATCCGTTTGGACATAGCGAAACGGTAACAAACCTTGCTCATATGACTCAAACGGCATAGTTTCTACCATACTATCACGCTAAAAGCCCAGTAGAATCAATGGGTTAGCAACAGTAACCCCACAGTGGTTCACGGTAAAAAGCCACATTTATATGCAGGCCCCGCTGCAGGGGATCGCGTGTGTGCGTATACACACGTACATGTACACGTATAGCTCACTGTATAGTCAACACTCAACACTGCGCATCAACATAGAGTCATCAATGTGGCCCTTAACACTGTGTCAACTACTCCCTTATAGTGTCAACTGGCTTTAACGGTTACCTATGGTGTCTACACTGTGCGCTACACTAGAGTCTACTATACTAATATAGGCCCCGCTGCAAGGGTTGTGCGTGTATGCGTATATACATGTGTACTATACGTATGAGTCTAGGTTACTGTCAATATCAACACACAATCAACACAATACCAAGAGTATCAAGAGTGGGGATCAATGGTTCAATAAACGGTTATCAAGGGTGGGATCAATGCCATCAAAGAGTGCATTTAATGGTTGACACAGGCTGTCAAAGGTGCTATTATACGTGTACATTAATTAACTGCCCTTAGCTCAGCAGGATAGAGCAACGGTCTTCTAAACCGTAGGTCAGAGGTTCGAATCCTCTAGGGCAGGCCAATGAGCCCGCGTGATGGAATTGGTAGACATAACGGACTTAAAATCCGTGGCCATACGGCGTGCCGGTTCGAGTCCGGCCGTGGGTACCATAAACACTCACTGTGCGCAGCAATGCAGCACGGTGGGTGGGCATAAACAGGAGAGGAATACTGATGGCACGTAAAGCAAAAGTCGTAGAAGAACCAAGAGAGACCCGCACCGAAACCATAGAACAATACCTAGCAAGAGGGGGCAAGGTTACTGTATGCCCACCAGGCCAGCGCAGTGAAGATGTAGCGTACAAAACAGGTCCGAAAAGCAGAGGGCGCAAGAAGAAAACTGAAAAGGATTAACTAACACGTGTAGCAGCAATTGCTGTGGGCGCATGCGGCTAGGGTTGCATGCGCTTTTTTTATGGCACATTGCGTGCTGCGCATGCTGCTACAATTGTTAACAAGTTATGTAGATTTTGGTTGCATTTTGGACAAAACTGTTGTATACTGTGTATAACAATTAAGGAGCGAAAACACATGTACATAAACTTACAAGACTTATACGCAGCGTTTGCTGCTACTCCGCTACAGCAGCGTTATGCATTCTGCATGCAGCACAGCACTTACAACTTAGCGTACAACATAAATTGGCACAACTGTGCTGCACATTGGAAACAGTACGCAGCATAAGCACAACGTTGCGCAGCACTGTAGTACTGTGTGCTGCGCACAACTGTTAACATGTTATGTTTATTTTGCTTGCATTTTGGACAAACATGTGCTATATTAAGTATACAATAACAACACGGAGCGAACATGAAGAACACGATAAACATTACTACACGTGAACTAAAACACTTGTGCAACTTTTTAACAAACACTATGAACTACAAAGTAAACTTAGTAAGTGATGAAGACTTTGCATACGATGAAGACGGCGGCTACAACTGTTACGATTGGGTAGCAGCAACGGACGAACTGTGCGCACAAACTGCTGCTGTACTAGATAGTTACTTTAATAAAAAGGACACAAGTGCTGCTACAGCACTAGCACATGCTATTGATTACAGATACGATGATGATTGTATTAATGAAGGTATAAGCGAACACTTTTACGATTACTGCAAGCAGCACAACTGTATGCAGTTGTACTACAAGCAGGCAGACGCACACGATTACGACGGAGAGGATGCTGCGCTGCGTATGTAAAAAACACTTGACAGTTTGGAAAAACTGTGCTACTATGCAAATATAATAACATTATGGAGCGTACATGTTAAACACAACACAAGTTAAAGATTTAGTTAAGCAACGTTTTGGCGGAAGTTTAACGCAAGTATACTTAAACAAATGCTATAGTAATAAACAAGAGATAGCAGACAAACGCAACATGGCTTTTGCTGTAGATGGAGACGTGTACACAAATGTGGACTTAACAGCACTAGCAAAAGAAATAGGATGCAAGCGTATAAAACTACACGCTGCATTTTTAAGAGGAATGCAAAGTGGAGCATGGTTACGTTTAATACATGTGCATTATGCATGTAAAAATAATTAAAATAATGCTTGCATTTTGGATAAAATGAAAGTATAATGTATATAACAATTAAGCATAAGGAGCGCAACATGCAAAAACTACTAAACAAAATTACATTTTATTTTTTAAACAGGGCGTTTACACAAATGGAGCAAAGCAACGATTTGCAAAATGATGATAAAGTTGCGGAGCACATTGAAGATTATTATACGTATTTTGTAAAATAA
>Ga0209425_10003055_pt1 | contig 18103 bp, 18 predicted proteins | sample COG_05_FD_184749 | JGI IMG/M metagenome (GOLD analysis project Ga0209425, IMG submission 184749) | Pelagic Microbial community sample from North Sea - COGITO 998_met_05 (SPAdes) (version 2) | ecosystem: Environmental > Aquatic > Marine > Neritic zone/Coastal water | place: Helgoland, sampling...
ATGAAAGGAGATCACACGTGGACGGTCTTGCTCGAGAGGGTTAGGGTAGCGCGTGAAGGCGCTCTTGAAGCAGCCCTCAATGCGGCACGAGAGGCCGGCCTACCAGAACGCGGCTCTGCATTCAAAGCCCTGCTTGAAAATTGCTCACTCACGCGAAAACCCGACCAGGTATTGGGGGCCATCCATTACTTACGAAGCGTGGAGGGGATTGAAGACAGTCCTCCTCGGGTAATTGACGGTTTGTTCAACGATGCTGGAATTGCTCCTCCTGGCAATCTCTCATTGTACCTTAATCGACTCAAGGAACGTAACTTCCTTGTGGTTCCAAAACGCAAAGGCGAAAAAAATCGTTTCGCAATCCTTACACCCGAAGGCCAAGCACATCTCGATAAGCGCTCCAGTGCTTGAGGGGATTCCATGGTGATGTCAGGGGGTGGACAAGGCGACCCCCGTGATGATTCATCGACGGCTGAAGAGGCCATTGTACTCGATTGGTCTTTTCAAAACCACACCGGTGAAAACATCCGGAAAGGGAGGCATTCTGGGTCAAACTTTCGTCGTTCTATCTTGGATAAAGCGGATTTGACTGAAGGTGACTTTACAGAATGTAACTTCAGTCGGGCGTCAATGGTTGAAGTTGATTTGATGAAGTCTGCTTTTGACGGATCCGACTTCAGAAGAGCAGACCTCCGCAAAGCCCGCTTGAATTTGTCAAATTTCCGAAATTGTAAATTTGCGGGAGCAGACCTTCGGGGCATCAGAGGAAAATATGCTATTTGGCAGGGTAGCGATTGGTGGAATGCAATCATGGACGATGATTTGCGTAAGGCCTTAAACAAAAAATGGCCCCAACCGAGCGAATGATTCATTCAGATTCATCAAATGTTAAAATGACTTTTTGGGAAAGTGCGAGGCGAGCTCGCACGTTCAGTAGAGGCAACGCTGCGATTGCGAGACAAAGGCTCATCGTGGTGCCGCAGAGGTAAACCCAAATTTTGTAGGTCAGCAGCATACCCTCTCCAAGGTGGTTTATCGCTGCCTCTTGGATCAACAAACTGCCATACACTCCCGTAATGAGGCCAATGCCTGCCCCTGTAACGCACAAATACGCTCCACTTCGTTTCAGGCCGTACAGCAACACGCCACCGATGATCAAACACAATGTTGTCAAAGCCAGCCCGACACTTCGAATGAGAAACCCATTTGATTGTTGAACTTCTGATTCAAAATCTCGAAAATCTTCGATGCTGGTTGGTTCTCCTTCCTGGCTATTCTGCGTTGAGAGGTAGGTCGTGAGTTGGTCGTCAGTCAAGCCTCCTTGGTGTTGCACCCAATCTTGAGCTGCGCAACCTGCAACGATAAGTGAGCTCAAAACGAGAATGATTGCGATGTTTTTCGGCCCCTTCTGGTCAGGACGAACCTCTCCCAGAAAGGAGTTGGTGTGCTCTTGTTCAATGGGTTCATTCGCTTCCATCTTCAGTCACCTCGAGGTGTTGTTCAAGGCCAGCCCTGAGATCGTTTGGTATCGGTGTGCTTGCCATCGAATCCATGCTGACGCAAACCGTCACTTGAGTTGAACGCCAAACCATTTCTTGGTGTTGATTGTGGAATTCATACCCCCAAGTCAGCGATGATGTTCCAATATGTTTAATCACGATTTTCGCTGTGATTGTATCGCCGTACCGAACGGGCCCAAGGAACGCCGCCTCGGTATTTACAACGGGGAATCCCAAGCCCATCCCTTGCACGATTTCGGGGTAAGTTATACCACAAATTTCGACCCATGATGCTTCGAAAAAGCGGTGTGCAAGATCGAATAATCGGGGATAGTAGGCAATGTTAGCCATATCGATCATGGAGAACTCAACGGGGCGTTGCAATTCCACTGCCATGATGCTATGGACGACTCGGAGTTCAATGAACCCTTGCTCATCTCCCCACTCGCCCACTCACCCTCGCGCTTATATTGGGGAGGCGGGTGGGGCGAAGTGGCCCTATAGTGTAGCTTGGATATCACAGAGGCTTGCGGAGCCTCGAACCCGTGTTCGAATCGCGGTGGGGCCGCTCGTTCAAGCAACAGCCATGCTAAGGATTTCATCATCAAGAAGTCGCACAGCGGTCACTTCATTGCCAGAGATGGGTTCGTCGTAAAAGGTGTAAATTTCTTCGGGGGTGTAGTTGTCTTGAGTCAAAACATCAACCATTTCACGTTGAAGTGGAGGGTAAATCAAAGCCAACTTTCGTTTGAAAATTGGGTCGCATTCCCATGAGCTGGTATTTCGTAAATTTCCAGGTGATTGACTCAGATACTCCACTGATGAAAAGAAACCGGAGAGGTCATAATGACCTGTGAGTTCTTTGATATGGTCGTGAAGCAAGTGATTCCACCAAGTTTGACGAGGTTTTTGATATTGAACACCCAGGCCAGTGGAGAGGGGGTTGCTGAAGGAAAGACGCCATCGCCAACCGTTGCTTCCTTGGAAACTGAAAGTTCCCTTATCATGATTGAAGACGCCTTGGTAATGTACCTTCATGTATTCTTCAAGGGAACGAGTAAGGGGGCTTCGAGCATACCCGTAGATTCGGAATAGGGCATCTCGGAGGGGGCGCATATCGTGTTCAAGCCAATTTCTTTCATCGTTCATCAGGCCGAGAACATAGGCTCCCAACAAATCGAAGGCTGGCATCTCATTTTGCACTCGTACCTGCACACAAGCAGGCTCGGGTTTCTCAACGAGACGGTTTCGGGGGTGGATTTTCACTGTGTCAAAGGAATGATAGCCGAATGGATTCTTGTATTTGTCCAAAAAGGCATTGAGGTCAACTGAATATGTTGCTAGGGTTCCTAAGACAAATAATTGACCATCCTCGCCCAGAACCATGCGGTCTTGATTTTGTTCGATGATTGTGTGAACAAAGTTTGCTGCACGAACTGAAGTCATAGCAGCATTCATCATTTCTTCGAGCATTTTTGCTCGACGAATTTGTTGTTCCTCGGTGGAGGCAGGAGGTTGCATTTCATCAGACATGAATTCTTAGTGTGATTCACCACTAATAAAGAAATTAAATCCATTCCTCAATCTTCCAGTGTTCTTCGACGGCAAGCTCCCTCAGAGGGCGTTCTGGATTGATGGCAACGGGGTGCCCGCATGTTCTCATGAACCATGAATCAGCATGCGTATTCCCGTAGGCATAACACGCACCGAGGTCATGGCCATTTCGCTCTGCATCATCTGCAACCACGGGAACTTTGCCCTTGCGACGAGGGACGCTCCAACCTCGCTCTGACCCCGTGAGTCGCCCCCGACGAACCTCTGGACCACATCCGTAGATTTCGTCCATGCCCAGCAGGGTTCCCATCGCTTCTGCCATCGGGGCTACAGTTGCCGTGACCAGCACCAATCGGTGGCCTTGTTTTCGATGCCAATCCAGACGATCCCACGCTTGTTGTGAAACGTGTTGTTTGAGCACGTTAGAAGCCAAGTGTGCTGAATAAGTTTCCAGTACCTCCCAAGAGGCCAACGAAAGGTGGCCTCGGTTTCGAGCAGCATCGTAAACCGCTCTACCTCGAAGAAGGTTGGCAAGAAAACCTGAGGTCCATGCGAAAGCGCCCCAAGGAATCCTCCACGGCCTGCGTTTGGCAAGATGCGCGGTCAGCGTTTTCTCACTCGAGGCATTCAACAACGTTCCATCGAGGTCGAAATATGCAGCAACCTCACCTTCCATGTTCAATGTGAGATGGGTGCCCTACATGAGGGGAACGGGTAATGAGAGGGTTTTACACAGGATTTGACTCATCAACATCACTGATTAATCCGTACACTCGGCGCCCTGCTCGGTGATCTTGCCACCACGTGAGGGTAGCTGCGAGGTGGCGAGTGATAAAGAAGCCTACTTTTCTTGGAGTGAGGCCATGATTTCGCATCTTTTGATCGTGATTCAAATTTGCTACTATTGCTTGAGCTGAACAACCTGGGTTGGCTGTAACAAAACGACGAACTTCTGAACACAAGCGTTCGAATCGTGCAATTTTTTGGCTTCCTTTCCCGACCCTATGAGGCATAAAAGGAAAAACACCGTGAACCATTATCAAAGATTCGTTCCTTCAATTGAATTGAACCGATTGTGTGGTCTTCCAGTTGGCGGTGGCCAATTTCTTGGCCTTACTGTCTGCGAGAATTGGATGAATGTCTTTCAATCGCCCATGCATCCCTTGAACCTGAAATTTGACTCGGAGTTCTGCGACACGGTCACGTTGTAGCATCTCGTCTTGTTCATCGTCCAATGTGATGTTGGCAAGTTCGTTGCCGTGAATTGCACAATGGATCTGCAAAGTATTGTTGGCGTATGAGAGCGTTGGGCGAAAGTCCCAGTCATCAGGGTGTGCCATTGTCACAGAAAGATCCAATGAAAGTGTGTCCCGCATGTTGATGCGACTGATTTCAACTGACTCGACCATGATGACCATTCCTTTCCAATAGGCTCCGCTTCATACACGTTTCGCTTGATTCAGATGCCATCTCCGACTGAGACTTCGGTCAACGATGGCCTCATGATGGTGATTTGCAAGGTGAGGGTCCAATCATTCCCAGGGTCGGGGTCCGGTTCACCGATGAAAGAATCAGGTTCAGACTGTTGAGCAAAAACACTCCAAATCCATTCACCGCCGCCTCGTAAATTCCCTGTCTCAGAGAGCAAGCGTTGCAGTAATTCCTCTGCTGAATCGGCGACGAACATACCGTCTTCACCCGGAGCATTCATTTCGTCAAGGAGGATTTCTGCACGGGCGGGTTCGTTGGTTGAATAATTTCCAGGCTCGGTATCGACGACCTTCCTGTAATTATCCTCCACGATGTTCAATGAGAGGGTGAAGTTGTCATGGGGGGGCGCAATGTCTTGATCTAATTCCAAGATGGCATTCACAGTAAGAACACGGCCAGCATCACCGGGAGTGAGGTTGCTTTGCCAAGTTTCGCCTTGATCGAGGTATTCATCCCAAGAGACATCGAGCGTTTCGGTCACCCAGACCACTTTGAAATTTCGAGTTGTTACATTCAGTTCGAAGCCTTTGATAGCCGTTGCACCTTCGCCATCGTTCACAGTCAGTTGACCCTTGATGATGCCTGAGCGTTCAGTCTCGAGCAACACTTCTGATGTAGTGGCATCAGCATCATTGAGGGAATCACCGTCTCCGTCATTGTCGAAGGAGCCATCCAAATCCCAGGAGAAATCTAACTCGCCACCTTCAGGATCGTAAGTGTTCGATGCGTCAAGCAATGCCGCATCACCCGAACGGACAGTTGATGGCATGGTGATATTGATTGAAGGGGCTCCGTTGACCATGATGGTTGCAATAGCATCGTCGGAACCTCCCTGGTCATTGGTAACGGTTAATCGAATAGTGTATTGGCCATGATTTGGGTAGCTATGGGATGTAAAACCTACAATGGTCTCTGCTGTCGTGCCATCTCCGAAATCCCAAAGATAATTCGTGATGATGCCCTCTATCGCCGAAGATTCTCTCGCATCCAATGTGACGATTTCACCTTCTTGGATCAGGACTGGGTACGCCTCGAGTGAGGCTCTGGGTGCAACGGTTGTGTCCAAAACACCCGTACAACCGCTTAAGCAAAGCATCAGCAAGACCCCCGTGGCAAATCCACGAGAAGTTCCTGCTGAGCCCCACATCATACCTACTACGCACATTCACCCCTTTCTAATGGTTCGTGAGAACTGCTCAATCTTCAGAGGTATTTTCTGGGATGTCAAACACAACGGCCACGGGAATGTCACCCTCGATGGTTGCATTTGAGAGCGGTTCATCCAAGAGGGTGACATCTTGGATTTCGACCTCGTCCTGATGGGTGTAGATCTCATTGGATTGTTCGTCCAATAGATCCTCGATTTGGGCATCGCTCGCATCGTATGGAGCAGCGCGTTCTTCTTGCAATTGTGGTGTTTCTTCGACTTGTTCAAACAAGCGTTGAGCTTCAGCCGCTCTGAGGTGTTGGGTTTTAGAAAATTCTTCGGCGGCTATTTCTTCGGACGGTTCAACGTTCTCGCGCCCGCCTTCTGGCATCGGCTCGGGTGAATTACGAAACAACCAATCCCGTAGCCCCATGGCTCAAGGTGAAAGTCATCAGGTTTGAGAGTGATGTTCAAAGAGTGTGCCTCCTTTTTTCTTTTCATGGGAGAGGACCTTTTCGAAAACGAGAAGGTTCTCGCCTTTGATTTGGAAACCACAGGCATCTCCACTCGTAACGACCAGATTGTCCAAATGGCCCTCGTTGGGTCCCTCTCCGATGGAACGACCGTGAATTATGAGAAGCTGGTGAACCCTCAACGCCCCATCCCTTACGAAGCGAGTCGTATTCACGGCATCCACGATAGGGATGTTCGCGGACAACCAAGTTTTGCAGCCTATGCTGACGAGCTTGCTGAATTCATTGAAGGGGCAATTTTAGTCGGCCATAATGTTCGGAAATTTGACTACGCCATGCTGGAACGCGAGTACCTTCGAATTGGGCGTTTATGCCCAAAGCCGAAGGCGATTATTGACACCCTTGAGTTGGTTCGTCGCCTGAAACTTCCCCGGCCTCATAATCTCGGTGCTTTATCGCGCAAACATGGGATTCGCTTGGAGGCTGCGCATACGGCAGCTGCAGATGCGGCGGCAACGTTGTTGCTCTTTTGGCGACTCTCGGTAGAACACGCTCCTGCATTTCGACGATCTTTGCCAGAACTTGAACGATGGATTGTTCACGGGGTTGGCCCCAAGGATGTGTCTGAATTAGGACGAAGTCTTGACGATTTGGAACCGGTTGATACGCTTGGTAAAATCCGCCGGGATGGGGAACATTTTGTAGTGGCATTCGGACGACATAAGGGAGAACACGTTGGCAATGTCCACCTCAACGATCCAGCATACATGAATTGGCTCCTCTCGCCCAACGGAATTGAATGTGAAGCCACTCGTCAGACGCTGCGTGAACATCTTTCAATTCGATGAATCATAGGCTTCATCGTCCGGAAGAGGTTGCCAAGCCAAGACATCACACCAGTGTCCAATGCGCCAACTGCGGCGAGCAGTCATGACCGATCCGATGAAGATGGGACCTTGGTGACCCGTCATGAGTAATTCTTCGAGCGCTTCTTTTCCGCGCCCGTCAAAGGAGGCGGTGGTTTGTTGGCCGGTTGGGATTGCACGGCCGGTCTCATCCAACGGTTCACACAACTCAAGCACGGCCGTACCAGAGGTTTCGTCGTAACGATGTAGCAAGACCACCGCATCACTAAAATCATCCTTGTGCAAGGTTCCATTTGATTGACGCCAAGTCCACCAGTGTGGGCACCAAGCCTTCCAATCACAGAACCCACCGCACGTATCTGGGCCTGGTTGGGCCGCCATGGGCAACGTTGTCGGTTGTGTGGCCTCCCACGCATCGTATGCATCTTCCAAAACATTCGGTCCGCTAGCTTCCCATTTTGAGGTCGTCTTGGTGTACCATCCTTCCGTTCGAACGGGTGGAGCGCTGGGGTTGTTGGCAAGAAGGATGTCGCGATACATTCGTAATTGGCGATTCACATCAGTTTTGAGTTCCTTTTTGGGCGCGTTTCCTGTCTTCAGGTCTGCGACCAACCAACCTGTTGTATTTCCTTTCGAATCGACATCGGTCAATAACAAATCCAAACGACCCATCAATCGGCCATCGCTGGTTTTGAGTTCCCCCTCAACTGCAATCGTCAGGCGTTGCAAACGTTTCCATAAGGCGATTGTGATGTTTTCATGAGGTAAATCTCGGGCGCCGAGGTGATCGAGGAGGAGGACGACGCCCCCGCGTTGTTGCTTCTTTGCTTCACCCCACTTGTCCTCCTTCCACGCAGGTCGGCGTGGTGTCGCCATGAAGACGGCTTTTTCTTCCTCCCAACGTTCCTTCAAGAAACGCTCACCCTCGAGAGGAACCCATCCCGTCTCAGCATCATCTCGGCCGCTGAGGTCCATGTTGAGCAAATCCTCAATGGAAGCGTGTACTGCGGTACCAAGTGAAGCGGCCATCCCGGCCTTTCGCGGCAATTTTTGTCGACTCAGCCAGTACATTCGAGGACAGGTTTCGTATCGATTCCAAGCCGATGGAGAAAGTAGGTGGGGGCGAGGCGTGGGTGGTGTTTCTTCGCCTTCCATGGGGTTCGCTCGATGGGCTTCATCATCAAGGCTTTGATGGCATCAAAGGCAAAGTGTTGAAGCCTGCCCCCTCCCACGGTGGTGCATGGATGCCCCGAGCCTTCGTATCAATACCGCAATTGAAAATGAAAATGCTATGGTAATCGCATGTTTTCCAAGCGTGGGAATGGTGTCAAGTATTGTCGCTCACTACCTCATCGATCATTTGGAATTGGAATTTATCGGCGGGTTGGTTGATGACCGCCTACCTGCGCTCGCCTTGGTGAATAACGGTACGCCGTTGCCGCCTATTCGAGCTTATGCGGGCAACCCAAAGTGCAGCATTGATGGATGTGACCAGGTAATTCTACTCATGAGTGAAATGGTGGTCCCTGAGCCATTGGTTCACAAAATAGTCTGGGCGCTCTTTGAGTGGTCGAAGGAACATGAAGTACTTGCAGGCGTCGTCATTGATGCCTTTGCTAAAGCAGGTATGAAGAGCACCATGGAAGGCGTTGAGCCCGTTGTTGAATACGAAGATACTGAAGAGATTGATGTTGTTGGCATCGGTTGCAATGACGCAGCCAGAGAACTTCTCGAAAAGATGGAGATTCCTTTGCTTCAACAGGGTGTTATTCGCGGCATGAATGGCGGCATCCTGAGCGAAGCAACGCGTCGTGGACTCGGAACGATTTCAATGATGGTGGAAGCCGATCCACGCTGGCCCGATGCTCGTGCTGCGGCCGCTTTGATTGAGAGGCTGAACGTTCTCCTCCCAACCATTGACCTCCCTTCAGAACCACTGATTGAAGAAGCCGAACAACTCGAATCACAACTCAAGGCCCTCATGGAAAGTGCTGGTCAAAGCGAGAAGCCATCAACCACGAGCAACGCCATGCTTTACGGTTGATCAACCTTCAAAATCAAACAAAGACGGTTGGCCTTTCTTTTCCTCGGGTTCATTTTGGCCTACCTCTGTTGCTTCAAGCTGGTTGAGAAGGTCCGCTTCGCTCCAGACCGTGATGTTCAACGATTCCGCTTTTGCCATTTTCGAACCTGCTTGCTCACCTGCAACCAATACGCCGAGCTTTCCTGAAACGCTCCCTACAACCTTGCCTCCGGCTTGTTGAATCATTAGTTGAATCTCCTTTCGAGGACGGCTGAGCGTCCCAGTGAGGCAAAACGTGAGCCCTTCAAAAGGCCCGGATGAGATTTGAACCGGTTGGGCGTTGATGGCCAGTTGCTCAATCAAATCGTTCAGCATGTCTCGACGTACTTGCAACCCATCTCTAAAGTGCAAAGCAACCACTGAACCAACACCTTCGATATCCATGATCCTGCGAATGGCTTGATTATGCTGATTCGCCTTTCCAGATTCATCGGCCTGTGGGCCAAATGCTACGTCGGAAAGTTCCGCGTGTGCATCATCAAGCCACGACATCAACCCTGTGACATCTTGCAGTTGTTGTGCAAGGGCGGTCGCAAGTTCGGGCCCGATTCCTGGTAATCCTAGCGCATGGAGAAATTTACCCAGGGTCATTTGCTTGGCTTTACTCAACTCATCCAAGACATTTCGAACTGATTTTTCGCCCATTCGCTCCAAACCCAACAAATCATCCTCGCTCAAACGATACAAATCAGGTACGGTAGCAATCAATCCTTCATCGAGAAGTTGATCCACGAGTTTCTCGCCGATTCCGTCCATTTCTAATGCCCTGCACCAATACAAAACCGCCCGACTTGTTCGTGCGTCGCACATCAAATTGAGGCATTTCAAGAAGGCCCCGTCCTCTTCGATTGGGGATTGGCATGTGGGGCAGAAAGCGGGGGGGTTGATGGTTGATGTTGCTGGAAGAGTTCCCCCAAACGGTTCGCCGCTAGCATGAAACCGGTTGAGGAGATCCTCCCCGGTGGCAGGTCCAAGTGAACGTTCGATTTTCGGAATGACATCTCCGCGACGAACGATGAGGACTTTGTCACCAATCTTCAATTCCAGCCGCAAGACTTCCCCCAAATTGTGGAGCGTTGTATTCTCGACCGTCACCCCTCCAACACGTTGTGGGGCGATGCGTGCAACCGGCGTAATGTTACCAGTCCTACCTGTCTGCCATTCAACATCTAGGAGAACGGAAGTAGCTTCTTCTGGAGGAAATTTCCAGGCCAGAGCCCAACGAGGGTGGTGGGCCGTCATGCCGAGTTCTTGCCGTTGGTCGAGTGAATCAAGTTTGAAGACCACCCCGTCGATTTCAAACACATATCCACTACGTTGTCCAGCCCAGCGCTTGGCTTCTTCTTGGAGGCGTCCAACGACTTCCACTGGCTGAGCGTCTTGGTGAATTGCCCAGGGGGCGGGAAGAACACCCGCGATCTCTTCGAGCCAATGAAGGATTTCGGTATCGTACTGAAATTCAGGAGGTGGTGAACTATCGGGGTGACGCTCGGCTTCAGAAGGGAATTGGGCGTTATAGGCTTGGAACACAAGATCGGAGGCATCGGCTTTGCCATGGGCATGTTTCTGTCGTAACGCGCCCGCTGCTAAATTGCGGGGGTTTGGAGAGACATCGCGGTATTTGGCTTCAAACACAGCCAGGGGCATGACAGCTTCCCCACGTATATGGACGTCGACAGGAACCGGAAGTTGATCTGGTACATTCCCGAGTTTACGTGCATTGCGAGTAACATCCTCTCCCCTCACTCCATTTCCTCGAGTGGCGGCACGGACCAAACGCCCCATCCTGTATTCAAGTGAGAGGGCTGACCCGTCCAGTTTGGGCTGAGAGAGAAAGCGGGTGGCTCCACCCGTCGTGCTATTCACAAAATGATTGATTTCCTCGTCAGTTGTTGCTTTGTCGAGGCTTCGCATTGGAAATAAGTGTTCCACCTTAACACTCCCCGGAGCGATGTCTACTCCAACACGATTGAGTTGGGGGTGGTCGGGGGAGAGCGATTTGAGTTCGTCCCACAATTGGTCAAATTCAGCATCGGGAATCTGGGGTTGTGCGAGGTTGTAATAGAGGTTAGAATGATGGGCGATTTGCTCTGCAAGCCATGAGATTCGCTCGGCCGAATCATTGGATTTCCTCTCGCCTCCGCTCATGCATTGAACACGCAGGCGACAGGATAAGAAGCATCGCTTTTTGAGGTCTCAATCAAACTTCAAAGCAACGAATTCGCTGTTCTCAAGCGGACAACGGGTCATGACCGCTTTGGTGAGCAAGCGGAGGTGAATCTCTGCAACGACATGCACCGTAGCTGAGAACATGTGCCCTGCATGTGGGGTGAGGTCGTCATCAGAAAAAGTTGCATGTAGATGGGTGAAAGCAGCGCCGTTTTCACGTCGGGCGAGATTGCCCTGGAGAGTCACCAGTTCGCTTCCACCTTCAAGCGTCACGCGGTGATATTTGTGTTCGTCATCCATGTAGCCGTAGGTGCTCTGACGAGTTCGTCCAATACCACTGGTTATCGCTGCTGCATCAAATCCGATTTCGTCGGCCAATGATTGCAATGTAACATGTATTTCTTCCCCTGGATCCATTCGAACAAAGAGATCGTCGCCACTTCGTGTCCATTCCATGAACGGCTCAAACGGTGGCACTTGAAGAGCGTAGCGTTCATTCCTCTTCGTTGAGCAAAGGAGCTTTTCTCGCTTGTTCCATGGCCTTGATATATTCACGTGCCACGGCAAGAGATTCAGCATCGCCTCCCAACGGCAACGGTCCAAACGGCCCCCATCCATTTCGCAAGAGCATGATCCGGCGTTTTGGTTGGCGTTTTGCCAGACGCAATCGTTCCCATGAGTAGCGCTGGCCATCGGCAAATAAGTGAGTAGACGTAATCGCGTAGCGCTTTGGAATTAACAAAGAAATGAGGTGCAATGTCAGTAAAACATCCCAGACAATGGCATAGACGACGGGAGTGTTACTGGCATCGAGTAACGCCCAAGGCAACACCATCATGGCCGCCATAGAGCCTAAGTTGCCCCACTGACGAATCATCTCATGGGCACCCTCGCTTTTCCAGGCAAAACCTCCATCTGGAAGATGTCCAATTTCAGGGATGTCGTTTCGTTGGCGGGTCAACCAAAAGGCATCCCATGCTAAAATCACAAACAGGATACCTACCGCACATTGAGCCATCACCTCTGCCGTGGGAAGCGCGCTGTCCACCATGGAATCGCCTCAAAAATGTGTTTGATCCAAACCAGTGAGGCCCTCACCTGGGCCTCCACGACGTACACGAAGAACGAACAGAAGAAGCACCACGCCAAAGATGACGAGCACGAGGACGAGCGCGTTGATGTTGTCCGATCCAGTGTCCTGGGAAACGCCTTCCAATGAATCGGGGACTCCATCACCATCATCGTCCATATCTGCTGTAAGCCAGGTTATTTGTCCATCGGGGCAATCAATGTCGTCAGGTTGTCCGTCACGATCGGTATCGAGGCGTGCGCAAGCATCCATTGGGAACGCGTCTTTCGCGTCGGTGAAACCATCGTTATCGTCGTCTTCATCGTAGACGTTGGGGCCACACGGACGGGCATTGGTAGCGTCCCACCATGTATCGGACGAACAGGTGCTCAACCAATCCAAATCGGTGTCCAAAAGGGTGTATTCTATGTCGACCGAATCGGTTGATGTGAGCCCATAGGTGTCCTGGACTGTCACCTCAATCACATAATACCCGGCGGCGAGGTCGGTGATGTTGAACATAGGTTCGTTTCCTGCCTGGAGAACGGTCGTTCCTTGCATGTCATAGACGCTCCAGGAAATGACAAGGTCTGCAACATCGTCCAAATCATCGCTCACTGAAGCTGCTGCCATCAAAGACTCCGACTCCATCGTTCGCTGTCCTGAATAGGGTTGGGACAATGTCACCGTTGGTGCTTGATTCGGTATCAGAGGAATCACAACCGTCGTATCTGTTGAGGCTGGACTGATCGTGACCACTGAAGGAGGCGCGCCTGCTGATTGGGCCGTAATAGAGACTTCACCAATCCCGACATCGGAGGAGGTGGAAATGGTTCGTAAAGGAACCTCCACATCAACAGTTGTTCCCGTGACCGTGATGTCCGCGAGACTGGAGTTGGGGAAGGAGAGAGTGAAGGTGGCTGCTTGTGGGACAGCGTTGAGTTGGGCATCAAGAACTAGAGTGCGTAAAACGGTCAGTGTAGCCTCTTCCGTAGCGTCAACTGCTCCAAGAACTCCATCCACAGCGTCAACATGAGCGCCATATAATTCGACGGTCCCGATTAGATTTGTTCCTTCCAATCGGGCATCGTATCCTTCCGAAGCCAATGGAGTTGAAGCAGTGATACTGCTTGAACGAACGATGATGGGGGCGGCAACTTCTCCAGCATCAAGATGGAGGCCCAAACCTACCGCATACCCCGATACGCTGACGTTCTCAAGTACCAGTGAGTCCATGGAACGGCCGTGGTGAGACATGAGAGCCGTACCAGCACTATTTCCCGTCAGGACAACATCTCGTATCGTCCCTGCACTGGCGTCCAAATCAATCGCTGGGGCGCCGTTCAAGATGACGCCGGTGATATCGAGTTGGCGGTTTTCTGCACCGATGATTCCACCCATGGCACCAATCGTACCGTGAACGTTTTCGAGTTGGAAATTTCCTTGTATCGATTCAAGCACTATCAATGCCCCAGTACCTTCGAAACTGGTTGCATCAACATCCGAAACATGACCTGTTACGCCTGTGAGCGAGAGCCCATCGTCAAGGCCGCCACCTAATCCCAATCCATTGATTGAAAGGTCAGCTTGTCGGGCCCAAAGACCCGTCCCTCCGCAATCGCTCATAGTTGAGTTTGTTATTGTAATCGTCCCAGTAGATTGGAACACCTGGATGCACCCCCCTCCAGCATCTTGGAAGTGAGCATTGCGGAAAGTCACCTCAGCCTCACTTCCAGTTTGTATGTCGACCAAGACGGTTGAACCTGACCGAGCGAAATGTGCATCATCCGCATTGAAATTCCCGAGTGTGGAAACGGTCACCGCCGGGGCTGCTTCAACAACATCAGTACCTGCAAGGTCAATGTAAGCACTCGCAGCATCGCCAAGGACCAAGCCCCCCCATCGTGCTCCAAAACCAGTAGATGAAAGCGTGGAATCTCCCGCATCAAGGACACCTTCGACTGTGATGGTGGTTCCTTCAGTGGCCCGCAATGAAACACCGTCTTGAACGGTCATGGTGGCGCTGGATGAGATCAGAAGGTCATCCGCTAGCATGTAAGGGCTCCATCGCCGCTCAAGCACCAGCCAGTCATCGAACGTGCCGGTAGGTAGAGTGGAAACCATGAAGGCATGGTTGAGCGATGTATTGGTGTCCCATGAAATGTAATCCGTGAGATTGTTGGCCATCATAGTCACTGTGATGATTCCGCTCCATTCCGAACCAGAGTCATCAACCGATATGGCGGGTAATGCAAATGTTGCTACTCCATTTTCATCGGTTGAGGTCAAGGTCCCTTCGGCTCCGATGAACGCTCCTTGGACAGGTTCCCCTTTGTCCAATACATGTACTTCTGCCCATGAAAATCCTTCGAAATGGCCACCAGTTCGAACGGTGACATCGGTTGGCACTGCCCCTCGCTCCAGTGTCAAATCACAGCCTGGTTCAACCGTTAAGGCCCCGATGATGTCAACCATGTAGGCTTGCGATGATGTGCACACCCAACTCACATTGCCTTCAACTCTCAGGGAACTTTCACTCAGACCGCTAGCCCCGAGTGTTCCTCCATTGGACACCTCAACAAGTGTTGTATTCAGTATGGCGTCTTGACCCTCAAGTTGGCCTGACACCTCAACGGTGACGGAATACTGCAAAGGAACGATGAGTGTAGTGGATTTGAGTACTAAATGAGCATTTTCAGAAACCACCAAGTCTCCTGTAAGTTGGTGTGGTTGGCCATCTGGCCTCGGTCCGAGCAACACGTTTTGACCTGCTTGGAGAACCCATGTTCCTGAGGGAATAACAGGAATTTGAACCGATTGGCCAAGTTGTCCACCGGTCAAACTGACACGGAGCCCAGTACCGAGATAGGTGACATCAACGGTCGAGGAGCCTCCGCTGATCAATGGCAAGATCGCAGCGCCATCGCTGTTACTCATGAGGTGGAATCCGTGGGCTTCGACCGAAGCGATAACGGGTTGTCCTGCCTGGTCGGTGAAGGTGACTGAGGTCTCTTCGAGCAGATAACTCGCCCCAACGGCGACGACTGGAGTGGTGTTGCTTCCATAATGCAACGTTCCATCACCCAAGGCATCCGACGACGTTGCAGCGGTGTTCATTGGATTGAAATATCGTATGTTGGCCGTGCTGGAGGCTCCAAGGGAAAGGGGAGTTTTGTGGAGTTGTCCTGTCCAAGAAACCATTTGAAGATGAGACGTACCTTCCATCGTCACGCCCTCATCTTGTGCCGTGGTGGAGAGTGAAGTGCCTGAATAGTCGCTGTTGATGAGGTGCAGCCCTGCGTTACTGCCCTGATAGGCAGTAAAGGAAGTAACTTCAGCAGTACTTCTTTCCATGCGAAGTGCGGTTGACATATTTTCAATTTTGAGGGTGTCAACGGCGGTATCGGCGTACCATGTATTCACGCCAACTGAAGTTGAGTCTCCCGATTGGAAGGCTTTGACAACCTCCAGAAGATTCCAATCATGGGTGCCTCCAAGAACATCAACCCCCACGCCTTGACTCGACGTGAGGTGTACGTGCACATCGTCCAATGTGGAGCCGGCATTTTGAATGTTCAGCCCGTTACTTTGGGATGTGAGGTTTGTGTTTTCTAAACTCAATGTGCCTGCACCGGAGGCAGCGACTGCTTGAGTGGTTCCAGCGATTGTGCTGCCATCAAACATGTGATGGCCCACTCCAGAAAGACTCACGGCTTTAGAAGCGTTGAGGAGAGTGAGTTGGGTGTACTCGCACTGGACGCTGCAACGGGCATCGAGGACATAGCGTGGGTCTGCCGAGGTGACCGACATAGATACGTCATTGAGTTCGAATGACGAGGCATCGTTAGCAACCAGCAAACGTTGGCCGGATAACTGCGCCGTAGTCACCGAGAAACCATCCACATTCGAAGCATCAAATGCTAAGGCGAGGCCGCTTCCAATCATGTTTGAAACATCGACACTAGCGCCCGATTGACTAGCGATGCCAACTGTGGCATTGATGATGCCAAGGTCTTGGATGTCGATGGAACCAGCAGCAGCCCTAACTCCAATTCCGACTTCTTGAATTGTTAAATCAACCACAGTCGCATTCCCAGAGGCTTCCAAAGCAACAGCAGCATCATGGACAAATGCGTTGGCCAAATCTAACTCGCCTGTTGACAAATATATGGCTTCGTAGTCCATTCGTTGAGCCGTTAATCCATCAACGTTAGCGGCCCCCCCTGCGATGGCAAGGCCTCGATACGCATCATACAATTCGAGATTGGTGGCACTCAACGTACCTTCAACAAGAATTCCTGCGGATGCATTAGAAACCGTCACGTCACTCAATGTGGCGGTTCCACTAGGAGCAATCACCAACCCTGTCCACAGGCCTTGCCCATGAGATCCTTGAGTGAGTGGTGGTTGGGTGGAGTAGAATGAGGCCCCTTCGGCATTCAACGTGCCTTCAACATTGATGGCGTAGGTTCCTGCGTCGATCGTGGTGCCTGGTTCAATGGTCAGGGTTGCACCTGCATCTACCGTGACATTTCCAGTCAACGACATGGTTCCGGACCATGTCGTATCAACCGTAACCGTACTATCTGCTGCAGGGGCCATAGGGGCAAGCAACAACGTCACCATGAGTGTGGCAAGAGTGAGAGCGGTTCGCGTAGGCATGACCCTGCGTTGTAACGCCGCCATATCAAACCAAAGGCCACGCGTCATCAATTCCTAGTGAAACAAGGGGAAGGGGATGGGCCCGCCCGGATTTGAACCGGGGTCTGACGGCCCCCAGCCGCCAAGTATAGGCCAAGCTAACCCACGGGCCCGGTTGTTCGTCCTCAGTTACGTGCTGCACTGAATGGTGCAACTTCGTGAACAAGGTCGAGGTGTCCGACATACATGCGGCGGCAACAATAACGCTTGAGGCCCACTTCATCGAGGGCTTCGGCGTCGGTCTTACCTTCGCTCAATATCCGTTGGAATTCTTCCCATTTATGGGCGACTACGCCGCCACAGCTGAAACATCGTACTGGAATAATCATCATATCACCTCATCGGTAGGACTTCTGCTTCTTGCGTCGAGCACCACGTCCAAGTTGGTGTTTGGGTTCCTTGCGTCGAGGATCGTTCACCAAAAGGCTGCGATCAAAGCGCAGATACTCGTCACGGAGTTCTTCGTCAATACCTTCTGCTCCACCGTTGTAGTGGACAAGTCCACGGGCAATGGCGGTACGGATGGCATCTGTTTGGCCCATAATGCCCCCACCGTTGGTGGTGACAGTGATGTCGACCTTAGCCAAGCGGTTCATGGCATCAGCAATCACCAGAGGCTCCATCGACTTGCGACGGGCCAAGGAGGGTTGCAGAATTTCAATGGGTTCGGAATTGACACGGACTCGGCCTTTACCAGCCTTCACCGATGCACGAGCAACGGCGGTCTTTCGCTTTCCTGAGGATTCAACAGATTTCTTCTTTCGTGCCATCATTGTTCACCCCCGGACCATCGGTGTGCGGGCGCGCCCAAATCAGCACTGATGTCTCCCAAACGGATGAACCGTTCTGGAAGGTCACGTCGGAATTTGCTATCGTCGCCTTGAACATGGCCATCGGGAAGGTCGCCACTCAAATGGCTAGGGCACCCGATTTCCACGCGCAAATTGCGGAGTGCACGGCGGCCACTGCTCTTCTTTTGGTAAGGCAGCATACCACGGACTGCGCGCTTGAGAATCATATCTGGCATACGAGGGTAGAACGATCCCTTACGGGC